>MDTE01065208.1_pt1 | contig 17316 bp, 10 predicted proteins | sample 811231 | NCBI WGS metagenome assembly MDTE01 (sample SAMN05326651, study PRJNA326480) | marine metagenome | isolation source: seawater | place: Indian Ocean: Red Sea | collected 2010
CGGAACCAAAACCGGAACCAAAACCGGAACCGGAAACACAGCCAACACGTGTGGCGGTCAGCCCCGCTGCACCTCCGGCTCCTCCACTACCCTCAACAAGGCCGGTTCGCATCTCGAACCGCCACTTGACTGAACCACCCGACCACCACCCGGTACGGCAACCAGGGACACCGTCGCACGCGATCGAAGGTGATGTCGACCGACCACCGTCGCGGATTCGTTTTCGGCCGTCTCGTCATCCGCTGACGGGCCGTCGGGTGATCGTCCCTGGACGCTGAATTGCCTCGGCCTCTTCGCACGCCCTGCCGACGCCATCTATACTGGGCCGAACAACACTCGAACAAGCCGCCCCCCAACTCGTCCTCTCCCACCCGGATCGAATCGTCCAGGAGCGAACAGGTGAGCCAGGAGACCGCCCAGGATGTCTCGTCGCCCCCCCTGGCCCCGGTCCCCCGATCGCCCTGGATTATCAGTCGCGTTTGGGACCTCGTCCTGTTCATCGCCACGCCGTTGCTGATTCTGCCACTTCTGTGGCTGTGGCGACAGAGATCTTCTCCGGACCTGATTTACGCTTTTGTGACCGCATTTGGCGCCACCGGCCACCACCTGCCGGGCCTGATGCGGGCCTACGGCGACCGGTCGCTCTTCCGTCGCTTCCGCCTCCGATTCACGCTGGTTCCGGCGTTGCTTCTGGCCACGACACTGCCCCTGCTGTTCACCGAACTTCGCCAGGGCATGATGGTGATCCTGGTGTTGTGGGGATTCTGGCACGGCCTGATGCAGGTTTACGGATTCGCCCGCATTTACGATGCGAAGACCAGGAACCACCACCCCAGAACCACAAGGCTTGACTGGCTACTGTGCCTGTCGTGGTTTGGAGTCGGATTGATCAACTCCGATGGCCGCGTCTACCAGATGCTCGAGGCTCTTTACCAGGCAGGTGGCCCCACACTTGACCCGGTGTGGATTGATGGATTTCGGAATCTCTGGAACGCCGGAACCGCTGTGGTGACGCTGGCCTATATCCTCCACCTGTCGAAGGCCTCTTCCGAGGGACAGTCACCCAATCCTCTCAAACTGCTGACGATGGCCATCAGCTTCGGGTACTGGTGGTACGCGATGGTCGAGGTCGACAACATCCTTTACGGAATTGCGTTGTTCGAAATCTTTCACGACGTGCAGTACCTTGCGATCGTCTGGGTCTTCAATCTCAAACGGGTCGACGGCGACCCCAACGTGGGGAGTTTTTCACGGTTTCTGTTTCGCCGAAGCGGTCCGATGCTGGGACTCTACATCGGCCTGATCGCCGGATACGGCTTCCTCAGCAACCTCCAGGCTCAAGTCACCTTTCCGCCGATCCAGAACATCCTGATTGGCCTCGTGTGGACCTCAACGCTGCTCCACTTCTATTTCGACGGTTTCATCTGGAAAGTCCGCGAAAAGGGAACACGGGCCGGGTTGGGTATCTCCGAGAACGGCGCCAACGACGACTCACGCCCCCTGACCGACGGGCTTTTACACGCATCGAAGTGGACGCCTTTCGTCGCAGCCGTCGCGGCACTGACACTCGCCCAGTGGTGGGACTCGGGCATTTACGTATCCCTGGAAGATCGCAACCGCCGGGACCTGGAGAGGTACCAGCACCTGGTCCGGGTGGTCCCCCGCTACGACCACGCCCACCTGACTCTCGGCACGCGTCACTATGCCGCCGGAAACCTGGCTGCAGCCGGCAAGTCGCTCGACCGCGCGCTGACACTGTCCGGCGACGGCAATGCCAAAGCCCACTACAACCGCGGACTGGTCGACGCTGCTCAAAAAGACCCCCAATCGGCCGTCGGTCACTACCTCCGCTCTCTGGAACTCGCCCCGCTCTCCGACCAGGCCCATCACGCTCACTTTGCTCTCGGTGCGGCCTACCAGTCGTTGAACGAACCCGACCGTGCCGAGTCGCACTACCTGCAGGCCCTCACAATTCAACCTCGCTTCGCTGTCGCTTCGCTCGGTCTCGGAGGTCTCTATCGACATGCCGGCAAACTCGACAAGGCTCGATTCCATCTCCTCAATGCCGTCAGGTTGCTCAGCGAGGACGGCAAGGGCGGAACTCACCTCGAAGCGGCTCAACAACAACTGGAATCTCTCGACCGGCCGTAACCCGCCCCCCGGGTCTGCCGCTATTCCGGACCCACGCCACCTGGTCGTCGATTTGGATGGTGGAGAAGCAACTCGGAGCGGGCCTTGATGGCTTCCTCCGTGCGCCCCTCTTCCTCCAGAACCTCTACGTAAATCCTCATCAGGTCCTCGTTGCTGGTCACCCCCGTCCGGATGGCCCGTTCCAGTTCTCTTCGGATCTCCTGGAGCGTCACCGGCCCCAGTTCACGGCATGCCCCTGACGGCGGCAGCACCTGCTGGCGACACAAGCCCATCTGTTGCGCTTTCAGGAACCGGTACCCATCCCGGTCCGGGTAGAGTCCGATCATCACGTCGGCGTAGTTCATTCGTCGTGGCAAGTACAACTGGTCGACACCGGCCAGCCCCCCGTCAGCGGTTTCGAATGCCGCCAGCACGACCGCGGGCAACCCGATTACCAGCGCGATGCTGTAGCCCCCTCCCGGACAGGCCCATTTCGGCCGCCATCCGATCAGACCCGATACGACAGCGAGCACCAACCCAGAAACACTCTGACTGGCGGGCTGATTGTCCGCCCAACTCCACATCGCGACGCCCAGCAACGCCACCGCCCCGGCACCACACACCGTCCTCCGAGTCCCGGCTGTCATTGCAACCCCTCCCGGACCCGTTGGTCACTGACCTTCCAGATGAAACTGTCGAAGTAGTAGTGAACCATGGCCACCGCATCCACCATCGCCGTGGCAAACAACGCGTACATCTCGCGACTGGTGAACCGACCGACCCCCAGTTCGGGAATGGCTTTGTAGACCGAGTTGAACTCGAACACCCCGAAACCGAACGTTTCCAATGGCTGAGGTTGCCCCACGACAACCTGGAAGACGACCGCATACAGCAGACTGATTCCCACGAATCGCCAAAGGCCACCCCGTCCGGCCAGGCTCAGGCCCAGTCCACCTCCCACATCACCGCTATCCCGCGCCTTTTTGGCCAGGTAGATCCTCACGATCACCATGTACTGAACGCCATGCATCAACCGATGTGCGATCCCGAAGACAAGGATCGAGTCGGTGTGCCACGCTGTGACGTACCACAACCCGTAACTGGCCAACAGGAACAGCAACTTGATCGGGTTGACTCCGTCTCCTCGGCGAAGGCAGCCCAGCAGGTGCAGTCCGTAAGCAACCAGCACACCGGTGGTGACGGCCCAACTGCCTCCCTGCAATATCCGCACCGCTTCGACGCCGACGGGCACCTGCCAGGTGAACAATTCGCGGACCCAGTACTGCACAAATAAAGGTGCCGTCAGAAACATGTTGCCGTAGAGCACCCAGTTGACGACCAGGTCGAACCGCCCGGTCTGCGGCGTTCCGGTCCCCGCTTTGAAATCGTAGATCCGAGCGAACCCGTGCTGCTGCATGATGCTGTGCTGGTGATCCCACATCGTCACCACCAGCAGCAGTGTCGTCGGCGCCCAGCGGTGCCCCATCATCGCCAGCGCCCCGATCATCAGCGGCCCGAGCAGCAACCGCCCCCTCCACCTCTGCCAGTCTTCCTCCAGCCCGTAAGTCCGCACCCAGGTGGCGCAGTGGTGAGGAATCGTGATCCAGAGATTCACCGAGACCAGTGCAACAAAGGGGAGCCACTGATGACACCCGACGGCGATCAGCACAGCGGACACTGGGAGCAAAAGAAACCAGGCCAGGTCGTGGCGAGGCGAGAGAATCCAGCCGGCCCGCCACCCGGCCCGGCCGTCCCCCCCGGAATCCATCGCCGCCTGGACGCTCATCGAACCTCTTCCTCATGCCCCAGCAGCGTCTCGCGCAACCGCTCCAGACCGGGCCGCCGCTCGCTCGAAGACCCATGAAACCGGTACCCCAGATCCTCCAAGTCCACGCCCAGCATTTCCTCGATCCCTTTGGCGGCGAACTGCCGATTGATCAGGAATTCGTCATCGAGGCTTTCCAGCAGCAGGTGCAACGACCACCCGGCCCGCTGTCTCAGAACCGCGTCAGCCCCGACCAGACGCACCGCTTCGTCCTCACTGGCCAGCCACCCCGCCCCGACGGCCCTGGTCGAATCGGTGTAGTTTCGCCCCAGCACCACCCGCCCCCCCCCGGTTCCGTACCATCGCTCCAGCCACTCCAGCGTCCAGTCTATCGACCGCTCGACATGGCACAGATTGCAGGCATTGGGATGGTTGGATTCGAGCATACCGCGGTGGTTGGGAGAAAATATGGTGTGCGTTCGCACAACATCCTGGAGACCCTCGTTGATCCGGGGCATGTGGCACTCCAGGCAGCCGTCTCCTTCCGACCCACCGACGTGGTGCGTATGTTGGCGACGGGTGTCGGGAGCGACGAATTGCTGGTGGCACTTCAGGCAGACCGCTTCGTCCTGGCCGCGGGTTCGGGTCCAGCGGGGACCGATCGCCTGATGGGGGTCGTGACAGTCGATGCACTTCAACTGGGTGTAGCACCCGCCGCGAGTCGCATCGGTGTATTCAATCGAATTCCACGTCCCCATTCCGGCCGCGAATTCCGACCGTGAACCGGCATGGCATCTCCCACAGGCCCAGTTGAGGTTCGCGTGAGTCCGTCCCGGATCAAGACGTTTGCCTCGCGTCTCGGACAGCAAGTGAGGACTGGCCGGGGCGAAGCCAGGCAACTGTTTCGGATCCTCGGCGTGCCGTCGGCTGCCCAGGTGACAGGCTTCACAACTGATTCCCAATGTGACACCGAAGTCCCTCGCATCCATTCCCGCCAGCGCACGCCCGAGTTCCTGCAGTTCCTCCTCACTGATCGTCTCCGCCGCCCGTTCCCCGGAAAAGAATTGGGACCGATTTTCCTGGATGTAGTCCCCCAGGCTCCAGTGCAACTTCCACGGTGCGTGTCCGGCCAACCTGAGCGGTTCGCGGGTGAACATGTCGCCGAGAGGAAAGGTCGTGTGGCAACCGTTGCATCCCTGGGCATAGGGAGCAAACCGTCGCAACACGCCGGAATCCGCAAACGGATCTTCCCGGTCCAGTTCGGGCAACTCCCGGTGCACATGCACCACCGGCACCCAAAGATGCCGATCCAGCCAGTACCCAAACGGCAACACGTGATCGGTCGTATAGAAGTGGTGCCCCGTGGGCTCGGGCCCCCGGACAAGCCGGCCGACATAGTACTGGTAGAACCGCGACCCGATGGTCTGGGTGACGCGATAGGTCCGCTCGACATCGCCCCGCACCAACCGCATCCACCAGCCGGGACGGCCGCTAGTGCCACCAAAGAACGTGGCCCGCCCACCAAGATGGTGCAGCGCAGAGCGTCCCGAAAAATCTCCGAGCACGGTCTCTTCAGTCGCCACGGCATTCATCAACCGATGCGCATGACGGCTCCAGGATTTGTGATTTTGAGGATGGCATCGGCGGCAGCGGTCAGGCCCTGAGTAATCGGCCGGATGCACGTTACTGCGACCGTTCACCGACGTTCCCTCGGCGACCGTGGTTACCTGCTTGGGAACCGCCGGCCACCATCCGATCAAACGTCCCTGGCCGATCGCACGGGCCGGGCGTGATTGCGCCGGGACCGGCCGGCCGATTTCCGGCCGCGGCACCGGTCCGCGATCTCGCCCCATCCACCACCAACCGGCCAGGGCGACACCGGAGACCAGCATCGTGGCCACCCACGTCTTCGTCCGGCCCCCTCGCATGCATCCCTCCGACTGACGCCACCCCGAACCGTCACTCGCCGCCGCCGGCCTCCGACGTCGCAGGTGGCGGCCCGGCCTTGAGCCACTCGCCACGAATCCTCTTCAGCGACCCCTTCCGCTCCGGACGAGTCATGTAGAAACGGTACCCGGTTGAATCCAGTGATCGTCCCACCAGTTTCTCGATCCCTCGACGAGCAAACTGACGATTCAGCATGAAATCATCATCCAGCGCCCCGACAAGGTCCTCCAGGGCCCACTTCGCCCCACTCCGGATCAGGCAGTCAGCCCCGACCAGCCGCACCGCTTCCCGGTGGTGCTTCAGCCAGCCAACGGCGACGGGCTGTTCACGGGGCTTGTAACTGAAATCGATGCTCTTTTCGTTGAACTCGGCCCCATACCACTCGCCGAGGTACTTCACCGTCCAGTCGATCGGCTTGTCGGTATGGCACAGGTTGCAGGCGTTCGGTTCGTTCGACTCGATCATGTCCGCGTTGGTCGGATTGTAGATCAGGTGGGTCCGCACAATGTCCTGCAACCCTTCATTGAGTCGGGGCATGTGGCAGTCCATACACCGGCTTCCAGACGACCCGACCTTGTGGTGCGTGTGGGCCACCAGGAGTCGATCATCGACAAACCGCTTGTGACACTGAATGCACATGGCATCATCCTGAGCCGGGGTTCGCGTCCAGGTCTTGCCGATTGGCTTGTGAGGCTCGTGACAATGAACACATGTCGCCTCCTGGAAACACGCGCCACGAAATGCGTCGGTAAATTCCACCGAATTCCAGGTCGACATCCCCGCGCCAAACTCGGGCCGTTTTCCGGTGTGGCAGCGGGCACAAATGGAATTGATCGTACGGTAGGTTCGGCCGAACCCGATGTTCTTCTTTTTCTCCTCGTCGGCATACTCGACAAAGAGGTGGGGGCTGTTGGGGAAGAAGGGCGGTTTCTTCATTCGCCCCTCGGCATGTTCTTTCACCCCCAAATGGCAGGCACCGCAACTGACTCCCATCGACACTCCGTGCTCGGAAGCGGTCCACTGGGTGACCTGGCCCATGATCGACGTCATCTGGTCCTGCGAAAGATCAAAGGACCGCTTTCCGGCCGGCCAGATTTCCGGATGAGCGTCCGCGATAAATCCGGACATCGAGAAGTGGATGCTGTGTGGCGAATACCGCCCCATCCGGGGAAAGGCCCTCAGCATCAGATCACCCAATGCAAAGGTACTGTGGCAATTCGCGCAGTGACGGTTGTAGCTGTAAAAGTCCTTACCGTCCTGGGCGTCGGCAGCCACCTCAAACGGATCTCCACGCAGATCGTCGGCGACCTCCTCGGACACATGCACTACCGGCACCCACTGTTTCTCATCCAACCAGTAGCCGAAGGGGAGCACAAAACGGGCCTGGTACATGGGGTGAGCTTCCGGCTCGGGCCCCTTCACCAGCGACCCCACGTAGTACTGAAAGAATCGCGAGCCGATGGTCTCGTCCACCCCGTAAACTCGCGTTGTCTCGCCGCGAGACAGGGTCATTTGAAACCCGTCCTCACCGGTTGCAAACGTCGCGGTACCTCCGCGATAGCGAATCGACGCATCTCCCGAAAAATCTCCAACCACGGTGTCTGCCGAGGCCAGCAGATTCATTTTTCGGTGCGGGTGTTCGTGCCATGCGTCATAATTTTTCTTGTGGCACTTGCGACACGTTTGCGGATCCGCGTAGTCCTGCTTCCTCAGGTTGGAATGGGGGCCGGTCGCCTGCCAGGCCTCGTACCCATCATCGGGGTATTCGTCGAACCACAACGTCAAACGCCCCACCCGCTCGCGGCGGGGATTCGCCGCCCGCTTCTTCTGCAGGGACTCGGTCCGCCATTTCATGAAGGCGGCGACCAGCAGCACACAACATGCCAGCCCCATCATCATGGCAATCGCGCGCCAGTTGACCGCGCCACGCCGGCCCCCCGATGCCCCTCGCATCTCGCGATTCACGATCCCGACTCCCTGCTCTGCGGTTCGGATTTCGGTTGCCCGCCCAGCCCAAGCAACCCGTGCTGCTCAAGAAATTCGCCGAGAATCACTCCGACCTGCTCGTGCCCGAAATCGTTCCAGTGGTTGTCCTCATTTCCAGCCACCAGGAACTTGGTGCGGAGCTTGCGTTTCTGGAATTCTTCGTCGAGGTCCAGGTACGGGACCCGATCCCGCAACCGAGCAAACTTCGATTCAAATTTCTGTTCTACGTCGAAAAGCCCCTTGAATGTTGGATCGACAAACCTGCCGAACTTCATCACCACCAGTCGACAATTACGTTTGCGGCATTCTCGCTCTATCTCCTCGATCACTCTCACCACCAACTCCAAATGCTCGACTGGTGATTCGATTCCCGCCTTCCTCTGCGACGGAAGAGGAACGGGCACGTTGCCAAGCGTCAGATCGGTATCGAGAAACACAGGCTTGGAGAGACCATACACATCCGAGAGACGGACCTCTTTGGGATCATTGAGCAGGTAAAAGGCCAGCAGCACCACGTCGGGCTGATACTCAAATCCTTCGCTTTTCAGGAAAAGGTACTGTTGATCGGTACCCCATCCCGAAACCCCCGTGTTGACCACCTGCCACGGACGCCGCTCTGACTCGAAGCGACGTTCAAGCACCTCGGTGAAGATGTCGTCATCCCCAACACCGTAACCCCAGGCAAACGAATCACCGAGTACCAGCAACCGCTTGACACCCGGTGGCTTGTCCAACGTGTACTCACGGTCTCTCAGCCCACGGCTGTTGATCGTCAGAGGCTGGCCCCGCGTTTTGGCGGACCAGTTCGGGACGTTCCGCCATCCGAGAGTCTCATCAAAAAGGTAGAAGTGTCCGGTGCGCTCGTGACCGGGTTCCTTGACGTAGATCGGAAGCCACGGGTGGAACATCTCGCGCACACGCTGCACCTTCAGCACGATCCCCGCTGCGGAGACCAACACCACGGTCCCGCACAGCGACCATACCAACAGTCGAAACACCCGGCGGACCCGGGGATTGGCTGGAGATGACACAGTGGTCCCGGCGTGGAGAACAGACACTCTCTAGACTATCCCCCACGGCCCGCCGGCCAACAACCCCGTTGTTTCGGCCGAAACCACCCGGTTACGATGGCGATGCAGAGATGCAGCATTTGAGCTGCTGATGATGATGCGTGTTCCTTTCTCCACGGCTGGTTTCATGGCCCAACCCAGACCTCGACAGCGTTGGATCACCGCCGGGGCGGTGCTGGGGGTGCTGCTGATTGCTGCCGGACTGTCCGCCTGGCACTACCGGACCCGAATCGAGCTTCACTTCGGCCAAGCCGCCCTCGACGAACTCGAGTTCCACGAGGCCGACCAGTGGGCCCAGGCAGTGATCTTGCGCAACCCCGAGGACATAGACGGACTCCTGCTTGCCGCCAGAGCGGCAGCCGGTCTCCGGGACACCGACCGCGCGCTGGCCCTCTATGACCGCATCCCCGACAACGCCACCGCAGACGCCCTGGCTGCCCGGTGCGAATCCGGCGATCTGCTGATGGAGCGGAATCACTGGATGTCGGCCGCCGAGGCACAATACCGTCGCGTCCTGGCCCACAACCAGCACCACCGCATCGCCAACGACCGCCTCGCTTACCTGCTTTCGGTCGCGTCACGACGCTGGGAAGCCATCGCGCCGCGGATCACGATCTGCCGGCAGGACAATTTCAACCCCCTGCACCTGAAGATCCTGGCCGTCGGCGAAGGGAGTTTTGTCGAACCGAAGATCGTCCAGCGGTTTCACGACGGTGACCCCGACGACCCCGCCCCGCTCATCTCGATGGCCTGGATGGCCCTCGGGGACCAGGAACTCGCTCTCGCCGAGGAACTGCTCCAGGAAGCCGTCGCACTGCGTCCTGACCTGGCCGAAGCACAATCGATGCTCGCCAGCGTTCTGCTGCAGGCCGGAGACGACACTGGATTCCTGTCCTGGTTCGGAGATCTTCCCGATTCTGCCCGCGACCATCCGGGAGTGTGGAGTGCGCTGGGGCGGTTTGCCGCCAGCGTTGACCAACCGGAAGTGGCCGCTCGCTGCTTCTGGGAGGCTGTCGGCCGGAACCCCAATCATCACCAGGCCAACTACCAACTCGGCCAGGTGCTGACCCAACTCGACCGCGAACCCGAAGCCAAACCTTTCCTGGAAAGATCTCGAAAGATCAATCGTTACACCACCCGGGTCACCGCTGCCTGGGCATCCGAGCGACTGGGCGAACTGAAGATCGTGTCCGAAGTTGCTGAGGAACTGGGGCTGATCTGGGAGGCATACGGCTGGGCACTCTGGGCGCGAGAGAAGGGGAACGAGGAGTCCGAACCCCAGGCGTGGGCTATCGAGACAGTCGCCCGACTGGCTCCTCGTCTCGCCTCGCTCGAGCCCAAACGCACGCTTGGCGATGCCAACCCCGTCACAACCATCGACCTGGCGGACCTGCCACTGCCCAACTGGGCCGCCGACGCCCCGGGCCAGTCGGTCGCCAGTCGCATCAACGATGTCAACGTCAGCTTTGAAGACCAGGCCCAACGGGCCGGGGTCCGTTTCCGGTACCTCAACGGTGGAGACCCCACCCACGACGGGCCCGGTTTCATGTACGAAATGACCGGAGGCGGTGGGGCCGCTGTCGACTTCGACCAGGACGGCTGGCCGGACCTGTTTCTGCCCCAGGGAGGAGTTTTCGACAACAGGGACGAGCAACAAACAGATCTCGACCGCCTGTTCCACAATACCGGAAATGGTTTTGTCGACGTCACCGGCCAGGCCGGACTGATCAGCAACGGATTTGGACAGGGAGCAACCGTCGGAGACTTCGACGCCGACGGTTTCCCCGACATCCTGGTCGCCAACATTGGCGGCAACCGCCTGTTGACCAACAACGGAGACGGCACCTTCAGCGACGTCTCGCAGCAAGCCGGCATCACGGGTAAACGATGGACCACCAGTTGCCTGCTGGTAGATCTCAATGCCGACGGACTGCCTGAAGTCTACGCCGCCAACTTCCTTTCCGGCGACGACGTATTCACCCGGGAATGCAACCAGATCCGTTCACCCGACCAGGCCGAGGCGCTGGACAAGGGGGCGCGTGGGCAGTCCGGAACCATGCGGTCGGGTGTCTGCAGCCCGCTCGACTTCCCATCCTCCCAGGACCAGTTGTTCCTCAACCTCGGTGACGGGCGATTTCGCGAGATCACTTCAGAGTCCGGCATCGTCGCTCCGCGTGGCAACGGCCTGGGAATCGTCGCCGCCGACTTCTCCGGCTCGGGACAACTCAGCCTGTTCCTGGCCAACGACTCGGTCCCCAACTTCTACTTCGTCCATCAGGGCAACACCAAGGGCGGGCTGCCCAGGTTTCGGGAACGGGCGTTGCCGTTGGGCCTGGCCGTCAACCAGGACGGGCGAGCCGAAGCTTGCATGGGTGTCGCCACAGGGGACGCCGACGGAGACGGCCGCCTGGACCTCTTCGTCACCAACTTCCTCAACCAGTCCAACACCCTCTACCGCAAACTCTCCGAACGAGAGTTCTTCACCGACATCACCCAGCGAAGCGGACTGCACGAGAACAGCATGGGCCTACTGGGCTGGGGCACACAGTTCGTCGACGCCAACCTCGATGGAGAACTCGACCTGGTCGTGACCAACGGACACGTCGAAGACTTTCCCGACAACCGCACGCTCTATGAAATGCCGGCCCAGTACCTGCACAACACCGGAGGCGGCCGCTTCGTGGAACTGAAAGCCGACCGCGTGGGCGAGTTCTTCCACAGGCACGTCCTGGGCCGCGGCATGGCAAGGCTCGACTGGAATCGCGACGGTCTCAACGACGTCCTGATCTCCCACATGGACGCCCCTGTCGCGTTGCTGACCTGTACCTCGGCCAACCACGGCCACTACGTGGCGATCCGGCTACGGGCCACCGGTTCCGCCCGTGACGCCATCGGAACACAACTGACATTGTCGGCCGGCGGCCGGAAACTCTACCGTCAACAGACTGCCGGAGACGGTTACATGGCCAGCAACCAGCGACAGCTGATCTTCGGCACCGGCGACGTTTCTGCGGTCGGCCCGTTGGAAGTACGGTGGCCCTCCGGACGGGTCGACACCTTCACCGGCGTCCCGATTGACTGCGAACTGATGCTCGTCGAAGGACGTCAACCGACCCGGGTTCCACGGTGAAACACGCTCCTGCCTGGATATTGCTGGTGGTGGTACTGGCCTGGTTCTGGCCGGTGCCACTGGGTGCCCGCGCGGGTGGTCCGGCAGTCGACACCCACGCGCTGCCCCTGGCCACCTGGTTCTCCCGGGCCCTGTCCGATGGCCGCGTCCCCGAATGGAACTCTTTAGACGGCACCGGCACCCCCGCAACAGCCACCTCCGAGATCGCCCCCTACTACCTGCCCCATCAAGTCGCCTATCGCCTGCTTCGTCCAGCGACCGCTTGGACCGGGCTGCTGGTCCTGCACACCCTGGCCGCCGCCGTGTTCGCCCGGTTGTGTGCGGTCGGTTTCGGCCTGGGGAGATGGGCCAGCCTGCTGGTGGGCATTGTTTTTGCCGGACAGGGCTTTTTCGTGACCGGAGCCGATCGCGGCTGGGTCGCGGCAACGGCCTGTTGGTTGCCGCTGGCCGTTTGGGCCACATGGAGATGGCTGGAGACCGGATCGTCATTGCGACTGCTGGGGCTCACCGCCGTCCTGGGAATCCAACTCACCGCCGGGCATTTCCAGGTCGCCTGGATGACACTGGTCACAGTGGCAATGCTGTCGATCGGTCATCGGCTGGTCACGAGGACCGCGTGGACCACAACGGCGACCCGTTGCGGCGGCGTGGTATTGGCGATGGCTCTGGCTGCAGCCCTTTCCGCCGCCCAACTTGTCCCCTCGGCCGAACTCGCCACCATCGGCGACACCCGGGGCCGCGGTGTCGCCTTTCTCGGCACAGACTCCACCCCACCCTGGCACCTGCTCGCCGGCCACCTGGCCCCGACACTGACGCACTGGGACCCGCTGTGGCTGAGAGCCGCGTGGACCCCCTGGAGAGCGTCCCCCTCCGAAACGCTCGGTTACGTCGGCCTGTTGACCATTGGCTTGGCTGTGATCGGGCTGATCGCCTCGAGAACCGATCGCCGTTGCCGGCTCTGGGGGGTGTTGTTGCTGATCGCGATGTCACTGAGCATCGGCCGGCATCTGCCCGGCTTTGCCTGGCTGACGTCGCTGCCGGGTTTCAGCTGGTTCCCGGCTCCGGGCCGATGGAGTGTCGTGGCAGGTTTGTGGTGGGCAATGTTGGCCGGCCGTGGCCTCGAACGGCTCGACACACCACGCATCGGAGAATGGTGTCAACGCTTCAGCCTCTCGGCGACAACGGTCCTGGCCCTGTCCACCTGGGCGATTGTCTCGGCGGCAGCCGACACCGAAGCTTTTTTCGATGGACCCGCCACCTCATCGCACGGACTGCTGGTCGAGCATGGCTACACACCGGCCGAACTGATGATGCGGTCCCTGACACCCGCCACCGAGATGACCCGCCTGCTCGTCGATGGGCTGGCGCCGCCCGTGCTGGTGTTGGCAATTCTCGCGGCAGTCAGCATGAGTGGCCACCCGATCCGTCAGCTGGCTGCACGGCCCGGACTGATCGTGTTCCTGGTCGCAATCGATCTCGGGGGAGTCGGCCTGCTGCTCAGGCCGGTGACCTTCACCTGGGACTCCTACGACCCGGCCACATCCAGCCTGGTTCTGGAGCGACTTGGCGAGGACCGAGAATCGCGACTGGCCAGCTCACTGGGGCGACTGCCGATGGCCGCCGGACTGCGATCCTTCCCCACCACCGCTCTTGCCGACATCGACCAGAACTGGAAAGCCCGGACCCATTCCGATGGCACCCAACCGCTGTACGGATGGCCGCGAGACTGGTGGCCGCTCCCTCCGCCATCCCGGCACGACACGCTCGGCGTCCTGCTCTCCCGTCAACCGTCACGACATGACGATGCCGACGTCTCCCTGATGCAGTGGACCGGCACCACCAGGCTGGTCAGTGATTCGCAAACCCCTCCGCCGTCCCCTGGCGCGATTCGCCCGGGAGGGGAACTCGAGGACACCCGGCTGTCCGAACTGCAACACGGTCGCCGAGCCGGGAATCTACCGGGGGCCAGCACCTACACGCTCTGGCAGCTCGATCACCGCCGACCGGCCTCTCGCGGGTGGTTCATCCCGCTAGACAGCCCGACCGAACCGGGCTCCGACCCGGCTCTGGAGCGGCAGCCACCGCCGGTCCGCCGCGACTCTCCGGACGCCCCGGTACCGGTCGAATCGCTCATCGACAACGGCGAGGTCGTCGAGTTGACAGTGCGGTGCAGTCGCCCCGGTGTCGTTGTCGTTGCCGACCAGGCATACCCCGGCTGGCAAGCCACGCGGACGCCAACCGGATCCGCCTCCGAACCGGTGACGGTCGAAACCGCCTGGGGCCACTGGCGGATGGTGCGTATCCCGGCAGCGGGCCATTGGACGATTCGCTTCACGTTCGCCTCCGCCTCCCATCAGCTCGGCCGACGCATCTCGCTGATCGCCGGGTTTGCATGGATCTTTCTGGCGGGAGCCGCATGCTGGCCCTCCCGCCTCCGACAGGAACGGCTTCGCGCCGGGAATGCCGTTGCGCTAGAATCGACCACAAACCCGCCCTCCCAAGCTCTGTCATCCCCGGAACCCGGAACCGACTGATGTCTCCGCCGCCTGCCCGCACTCGCCTTCGGCTTCCGCCCCTCCTGGCGTTTGCCGTCTCATGCCTGGGCCTGGCACTCGTCGGACTCGGCTGCGGTTCCGACAAGGACAACGGCGACACACCTCACGTACCAGGAACGAGCACAACCGACGCCACCCGCAACTGCGGGCCAACCGAATGGACCGGCCCCGCAGCCGGAGACCCATCTGGACTCTTCGTGGACATCACCGACAAAGTGGGCTTGGACTTCCAACGGGCCATCGGCCCACTGGGAACGTATTTCCTCCCCGAGATCAATGGTTCTGGCGGGGCGATGTTCGACTACGACGGAGACGGCGACCTGGACATATACCTGGTCAACAGCGGAAAGTCCCCCAAGGCAGTCGGGGAGTTGCCGAAATCTCTCCGGACCGAAAACCGGCTGTACCGACAAGAGCCCGACGGTCAGTTCACCGATGTGACGGCCGACTCGGGCCTGGGTGACACCAACTACGGAATCAGTTGTACCATCGGTGACGTCGACAACGACGGGGACCCCGATGTGCTGCTGACCAATTACGGGCAGGACCGCCTCTACCTCAATGACGGACAGGGCCATTTCCAGGACGTCAGCGACGCCGCCGGCATCACCAGTTCCGGCTGGGCCACCTCGGCCGCATTCTGTGACTACGATCGAGACGGACGGCTCGACCTGTTCATCACCCAGTACGGCACGGAGTTGTTTGACGGACACAAGAAGGCCTGCGACTACGGCGGTGGCCATGTCGGCTATTGCTCACCCCTGGAGTTCCGTCCCTCCAACGACGTGCTCTTCCACAACGAAGGCCCCGGCAAGAATGGCGTGGTGCAGTTTCGCAACGTCACCAACGCCGCCGGCATCGCCCTGGAAACCGCACGGGGAACCGGTTTCTGCGTCGTCCCGGGCGACTTCAACCACGACGGGTGGACCGACTTTTATGTCGCCAACGACATGTACCCCAACCGGCTCTGGGTCAACAACAAGGACGGAACGTTCAACGAACTCGGGCTGCAGACCGGCTCGGCCTACAACTTCCTGGGCCGCGGAGAAGCCAGCATGGGACTGGCGATTGGCGACGTCGATTCCGACGGAGATTGGGACCTGTTCTCCACCCACTTCACCGACGAAACCAACACGCTCTACATCAATGACCGGGGCCAGTTTCGCGACGCGACCGAACAATGGAACCTCGGCCTTCCCAGCCGCCGTCACACCGGCTGGGGCGTCGCGTTTGTCGATCTCGACCACGACGGCTTTCTCGACATCCCCCTGGTCAACGGACTGGCCCTTCCCTGCCGGTGGCGGAGTACGGACGCCGACCGACAGGGTGACGTTATCGACCTCGACGAACTGACCGAGTCCGGCCAGGCCCGGGTCGCCGACCCGGTTGCCTACTGGGAGGAATACACCGACCGCAACCAGCTCTACTTCAACACCGGCAAGAACCGCTTCGTCGAACGCACCAGCCAGGCGGGTGACTTCAGCCGCAGCCCGAACACCGGTCGCGGCCTGATTTGCGGCGACATCGACAATGACGGGGATATCGACCTGTTGGTGACCACGACCGGCGGCCGCGCCCGTCTGTACCGCAATGACGTGCCCAAGAAGGGCCACTGGCTCCGCCTCAAGCTGATCGATCCAGAACACCGCCGAGACGCCTATGGCGCGGAACTGATCATCGTCTGCGGCGACAAGAAACATCACCGGATCCTCAACCCTGCCAGCAGCTTCATGGCCAGTCACGACCCTCGCGTCCACGTAGGACTCGAATCCGACCACTTCGACCGCATCGAGGTTCTTTGGCCGGACGGGTCTTTCCAACGAGAAACTTTTGGCGGCGGACCTGCCGATTGCCAACTCACCCTCAGCAGAGGCCAAGGAACCCCCCTCCCGGGCGACAGCCAGAAACGCCGCTGGTCCCGGGAATAAACCGGGCGGCTCGAGGCTCCTCTTTTTGTCGCTTCCTCCGGGTCCCACCGGAACGCCGGGCCGGCATCGGCTTGTCGTTGCAACGCTTGAACGAGACGATCATACTGACCGACGCTGTCCGTCCCGGACTCGGCCCGATTGCCGACGAGTTCCGGGGCAGCTTCACACAATTTCATCTCGCCCCCATCCCCATTCATGAAGGACTGACCATGGACACCCGCAACTTGTCTCTCGGCAGCCGATGGCTGGTCGCCGCCGGACTCTCGATCATCGTAGCGCTTTCCGGCTGTGGTGACCCCGGCACCAACGTTGGCGACGAGAAGAAGAAGGACGACGACGACCTGAAGGCCCGTAGCGACCTGAATTCGATCAAAAATCCGGACGAGAAGGCCGCGGCCCAGGCGTTCAAGAAGGCCGGCGCCAACGTATTCCTGGATTCCGGCACCGTGACCGACGTTGGTTTTCAGGGAGGTGGCTGTGACGACGCACTGGCCGCCAACCTGACCAAGACACCCAATGTCCAGCGACTGACCCTGATGGGTTGTTCGAAAGTGACCGACAAGAGTGTCCCGGCGATCGCGGCCCTGAAGAACCTCAAGATGGCGATGCTCACCGGCACCGGCATCACCGCCGCTGGCGCCAAGAAGATCCAGAAGGCCGTCGGCAACGGGGGCATGGTGATGCATCCCGCTACACAGGGCGGCATGATGAAGATGATGGGCGGCCCCGGTGGTGCCAAGGGCGGAGGAGGAGGCCCTGGTGGCGGACCCGGCGGTGGAGGCGGACGTCCCGGCGGACGCTAGTC
>MDTE01007827.1_pt1 | contig 17315 bp, 16 predicted proteins | sample 811231 | NCBI WGS metagenome assembly MDTE01 (sample SAMN05326651, study PRJNA326480) | marine metagenome | isolation source: seawater | place: Indian Ocean: Red Sea | collected 2010
CCCTGACAAATATAGAGCAAAGAATCCTTACCAAATTGAAGCCCGCTCACTCCTTGCAAGGGAGGCCCAAAATCGGAAATTTTCCCATCCAGTCCTATCCTCTTGATTGGCACGTTGCTACCTGCATCTGCAAAATAAAAATTACCCTCCTCGTCAGTGCAACAAGCATCACAGAATTTCATTCCACCTGCCATCTTTTCCCATCCATGTCCAGGTACGAGAACCATATTCAAAGGTGTATCCTGTGACCGGCATGAAAGGACCATGCCTAAAATCATTAATAAACATATAATAAAAATACGCTTCATTAGCCTTTTGGGTAATCTCTCCAGAGCCATCTTAGCATGTCAGGAAAAATCGACCCTCCATGCTTGCCGTTATGTGCACCATCACCCATCACGAACTTATAATCATAACCCGAAAATTTTAAAGCAGCTGCCATTTGTCGATTCGCAAGGGGCCAATTCCCATGAAGGTTATCAAGATCATTTTCTCCTTCCTGCAGGAAAACGCGTATTGGTTTCCGCTCCGTCTTGCGAATCATCGCAGGATAGTTATGACCTCCTCTTATGTTGGTAAAACTGCCTATATAAGATATCACTTTCCTAAATTGGTCAGGCCGTTCCCATGCCACGGTCCAGGCACAAATTCCTCCGGAACTGATTCCGCAAGTGGACCGGCCCATAGGGTCTTCGGTAATATTGTATTCTTCTTGCACCTCTGGGAGCAAGTCCTTGAGAAGGAAATTAGCATACTGATCACTTAAAGTATCGTACTCTAAGCTCCTGTTCTTTCTTGGTTCGCCGCCTTTTTTCTGTGGTGGAATGATACCCGGATTAACAAAGACTCCTATAATGACAGGTATCTCCTTCTTATGAATCAGGTTATCAAATACAATAGGAGCACGGGTATGACCGGAAAGATTTTGATACCAGTCCCCATCTTGAAAGACCATGAGGCAAGCAGGTTTAGATTTATCATATTGATGAGGAACATAAATCCAATAATCTCTTACCGTACCGGGATAGACCTTACTGTTAGTGAATTGATGTTTGGTAACTTTGCCCTTAGGGACTCCGTCCTGAGGCTTTGAATCTTCTGAAAATTCATATCCAAAGGCCAATGAAAAGGGAACTAATGCTATATAAACAATGATTTTATTGATAAAAAATTTCATTTATGTGGATCGAATCGTAGTTAATCCACTAAAGGAAAGAAACCCATAAAGTAATTTAAAAATCATTTATTCACTTTTTATTAAGCCTCTCTTTTAATGAATTGGCTTTAAGAAAGAAACATGTCTGAAATTAATCGGCAAATCAAAGTAGAAAAATTTACAACTCCCGAAGAAGGAGCCTCATTTTTTCATGAAAAGATTGAGGGGCCCGGTCCTGAGGAGTTACTGGTTCGAACTCAATATGCACCAATTAATCCCGCAGACCTGAACGTCATTGAAGGAAAATATGGAAAACTTCCTCAACTACCAGCAATCATCGGTAATGAAGGGAGCGGTCAAATCATTGAAAGGGGGGGATCCTGTGAAGGGTTTTCTGTAGGAGATCATGTCTTTTACGTTAACAGAAATGATTGCTGGCAAGACTATGTAAGAGTCAATTCGAACCAAGTAATCAAAGTACCTGAATCATTATCTCCTCAACTCAGTTCAATGCTGAAAGTGAATCCGGCAACGGCCTGGTTGCTTCTCAACCAAATAGAATATAAAGAACCTAATTTTTGGATCGTGCAAAACGCTGCTAACTCCGGAGTCGGTATTGCTGTCATTGAAATTGCAAAATTGATGGGCTGGAAAACCATTAATTTTGTAAGGCGATCAGAACTCAAAGATCAACTAGTCAGCTATGGCGCCGACCTGGTGGTCACTGACGATGATGATGGAAAAAATGAAGCCATAGAAAGAATCGGCAAAGATCAAGTAAGTTTGGCAATTAATGCTGTTGGTGGAGAGAGTGCACTTCGTATCATGTCATTACTTTCAGAGGAGGGCACTCACATCACTTATGGTGCAATGGCCAAGCGTCCCCTCAAAGTACCTAATAGCTTTCTTATTTTTAGGGACCTAAGAATTCAAGGCCTCTGGCTAAGTAAATGGCTAAATTCCACTAGTAGGCAAGTGATGGAAACGGTCTATGGAAAGTTGGCAGAGATGATGATCCATGAAAATTTGCATCAACCTATAGATTCAATATTTAGGCCAGAAGAGATTAAATTTGCTATCAAACGTTCCATGGAAACTGGCCGTAAGGGTAAGGTATTACTGGACTTTACATCTTAAAAGACCATCAATATTAATTATGGATCTCTTTGATTTCGCAGACTCCAATGAAATTGCCGAAGGAGAGCAGGCTCAGGAAAAGAACATCCTTTCCGTTAGCCAACTAACACGGAAAATTCGTAATCTAATTGAATATAGAGTCGGGGAGGTCTGGGTAGAAGGCGAAATTAGTAATCTAAGAAAACAGGCCTCCGGTCATCAATACTTCACTCTCAAAGACAAGGGTTCACAATTATCATGTGTGCTCTTTCGTGGAAACGCAGCTAAGCTGAAAGTAGATCTGGAAGACGGACAGGAAATACAACTCTTTGGCGAAGTTACCGTTTATGAGCCCAGAGGAAATTACCAACTCATAGTGCGTCAAGCACAACTGAAAGGGCTCGGGGCACTCCAAGCAAAATTTGAAGCACTCAAAAATAAACTGAACGAGGAGGGGCTATTCGACGCCCAAACGAAATTACCTATTCCAACGTTTCCAAACACAATTTGTATCATCACCTCACCGACCGGTGCCGCTATCAAAGACATACTGAGCGTCCTTAAGCGCCGAGCACCCTGGGTCAATATTATCCTCTATCCTGTACTGGTTCAGGGAAGCAGTGCCGCAAAAGAAATTGCCGATGCAATTCATAATATAGAAAATTGGTCACAAGAAGGAAAAATTAAGATCGATACGGTCCTACTGACCCGGGGCGGAGGTAGCCTCGAAGACCTCTGGCCATTTAATGAGGAAAAAACAGCAAGGGCAATCAGTTCATTAAGTTTACCTTTAGTATCTGCAATCGGACATGAAATTGATTATACCATTTCCGACTTCACTGCTGACATGCGTGCACCGACTCCAAGCGCAGCAGCAGAACTCATTGTACCCGATGCACAGGAAATCAGAACCCAGCTTCAAAGTATTAACAGATCGCTCTCCTATCGTGTCAGCGACACACTGGATCGCTGGAAAGATAGACTCGATTATTTGGTATCTAATACTCTAATTAATGAGCCTCCACGCAAACTTGCGAATCTGGAACAAAGCATTGACCTGAATACGGACTCTCTCAAATCAGCCCTCATTGATTCTCTCAGGGAAAAGAAAGATTCAATAACTGATTTGGGAAACCGGATCAGTATGTGTCACCCGGCAAAGCAACTAGAGACTGTCCTGGGCCAGTTTAATATTCTTGATAATAGACTAGAGAACGTAATGCATGGCCTCATTAATCGATCAAATGAACGCTGTGAAAAGGCTGCCGTTGCCATTAAGGCTCTTGGCCCAGACTCTGTACTGGATCGAGGATTTTCCCTGACTCAGAGCAAGGATGGAAAATTAATCACCTCAACAAAAAACGTTAATTCAGGTGACAAGTTAGAGACACGTGTCTCGGACGGTATAATTAATACTACCGTGGATTAACAAATAATCTGAATACAGTGTGATTGAAATCTATTCCTTAAAATGGAATATCGTCATCCTCAGCATCAGTCTCAAATTGAGCCCCATCATTTCCTCCAGAACTTTCAGAAGAACTTTGATTGGACTGAGGACTTTCCGAACGCTGCTGAGGCCCGGATCCACCTCCACCCTCACGGCTACCAAGTAATTGCATTTGCTCACCAACAATTTTTAATTTGGTTCGCTTCTGACCAGTATTCTTATCATCCCAACTATCCATCTGTAATCTCCCCTCGATATAGACAGGGCGTCCTTTTTTAAGATATTCACCTGCGACCTCAGCCTGACGGCCCCAAAGTGTAACATCCACGAAAGTCGTCTCCTCGCGTCTCTCTCCGCCATCAGAAGAAAAATAACGGTTCATAGCCATGCCAATATCTGCTACTGCGGTTCCCTTCGGCGTATAACGAACCTCCGGATCGCGGGTACAATTACCAATAAGAATAACTTTATTTACCGATGCCATAGTATTTTCAATATATGAAAAAACGAATAAGGAAAACTCTTTTCTGGATAAAATGAATTCCGCATCACAGTCAATGCAATGCGTCTGGCTTTAATGGCTTAGCTTATCTTAGAAACAGTCTTTGCTAACGGACCTGATAATACTGCAAATGAACTGCAGAATTAAGCTTCAAACGTGTCTTAAGCTTATCAATCACATCAGGATCAGCTGCAAATTGATAGTTCACATAATGGCCACCAGCCAACTTACGTGCGTTATAAGCGAATTCCTTGTGCCCGATTTGTTCTATCTGCTCTAGGGAACCGCCTTCTGATTCAATTTCACGACCAATTTCTTGGACCAATTCATCTACATCAGCTTCCCTACCAGTAGTATCAAGTACAATTACTCCTTCGTAGTTTTTCTTCATTTATTGAGTTTTCTTTTTTATTCGGTCGAGGATTCAGCCTCTCTTGTTGATTCTTTAACGGGTTCTGGTTCTCTGGACTTTCTTTTTTTCGTTTCTAAAGAAACATTAAATCGGGTCATAGCGGCAGATATTCCCTGCTCAAATATCAACTTAACAGCTAATACCGCTTCTTTCATGGATTTTTCAAGTATTGATCTCTCTTCAATGGAAAATTTTCCAAGTACATGATTACTTGATTCTCCCTCATTGCGTCCAATTCCAACCCTTAAACGAGGAAATTTCTGAGTTCCTAGGTGCGAAATAATAGATCGAACCCCATTATGCCCACCCGCGGAACCCTGCCCCCGAATCCTTAATTGTCCAAAGTTCAAATCTAAATCATCGTAGATTATTAAGATTTGATCAGCATCAATTTTATAAAAGGAAGATACCTTGCCAACGGCAAGACCGCTGTCATTCATATAAGTCTGCGGCTTTAATAGGAACTTATCGGAATCTTTAGCTATTTGTGACTTCCACCTCTTTTCATCGGCAAACTGTAAAGAGCTCTCAGTTGCTATCTGATCAATGATCATAAAACCAATATTATGTCGGGTCTCAACATATTTACGGCCAGGATTACCTAGCCCCACAATGAGTCGGGGCGGACGAAATTCAGCACCCTCATTCATGGTCTCTTTAGATTAGATTATCAGCTCGCTTCTTGCTGATCATCATTTCCTCCCTCTTTATCTTCTCCTCCTTCTCCTTCTCCTTCTCCTTCGCCTTCTCCTTCTCCTTCTTCTGCCTCACCGTCTCCTTCCGACATTGCAGCACGCGTCTCATTAACAATCGCAATTAAAACTTCACCTTCCAAAGAAGCTGATACTCCCTCAGGAAACTCAGCCGAAGCAATGCTCAAGCTGTCACCAATGTCTAATCCAGATACATCAAACTGAAGCGTTGCCGGCAAGTCCTTCGGTAAACAATGCACCTCAATATCATGTAACAGAGTATCTAATATTCCGCCTTGCTTGATTCCTACCGGTTCGCCAGTCAACTCTATTGGAACCCTAGCATGAATTTCACTGTCTTCCTTCACTGCATTAAAATCAATATGAAGAATCTCACCAGAGATGGAATGTTGCTGAATGTCCTGAATCAACGCTAGTTTGTTAGACTCTTTGGCACCTTCAATTTGCAAATTGACCAGTATCTGCTGACTTGCACTATTCCGCAGTATTTCTTTGATGGTATTTGCTTCAATCTGAACCGCATAACTGTCCTGAGTAGATCCATAAACGACACCCGGAATTTTACCGCCACGTCTCAAGCGACCAACAGCAGCACTGCCCATATCATCTCTTTTTTCAGCCTTAAGATTAACTTGATCCGCCATAAATTGTTGTTTTTTGATATTTTCTATTTCTACTCTCCCACTTTAGAGGGGCGCAAATGTTATGCCTACTTATTGACTATGTCAAAAAGAGATGTCACAGACTCATCATTTTCGATTCTTCGAATCCCTTCTCCCAATAATGCCGCTATACTAACTACTGTGACCTTTTCGCCCTTTGCCATAGGAGTACTATCAGTGGTAATTAATTCCTCAATATTGGAATCTATGAGACGCTGATTGCCAATTTCACCCAAAACCCCATGCGAAACACCTGCATAGATCTTTCCTGCACCATGATCCTTGAGTAGTTCAGCCGCAGCACATAGTGTTCCCGCCGTTTCCGTCATATCATCAACAAGTAGCACATCCTGACCCTCGACTTCTCCTATAACATTAATTGCTTCCACTTCTGTGGCACTGACTCGTCTCTTCCCGACAATAGCAAGAGGCGCATCCAAAGCTTTAGCGTATGCATCAGACATTTTTAGTCCACCAACGTCCGGAGAAACTACAGTTAAGTTCTCTATGCCTCTTTCTCTCAAGTAACCGATTAGAACCGGAGCCGCATACAAATGATCTACGGGAATATCAAAAAATCCCTGAATCTGGCCAGCATGTAAATCCATCGTTAAAACTCGGTTTACTCCTGCCGCAGCCAGTAAATTCGCAACTAGCTTTGCTGTTATAGGAACTCTTGGCTGATCTTTTCTGTCCTGTCTCGCATAACCAAAAAAAGGAATTACTGCAGTGATGCGTTTAGCGCTGGCTCTTTTGGCAGCATCTACAGTAATTAACAATTCCATTAAATTGGAATTAGTGGGAGGACAAGTGGGTTGAATGATAAAAACATCCTGACCTCGGATATTTTCATTAATCTTAACAAAGGTCTCACCATCAGGAAATGCTTTCACTGTAACATCACAAAGTGGAACCTTTAGATATTCGGAAATGTTTTTAGCAAGATCTGGATGAGAAGTGCCTGAGATTAATTTCATTACTGAATTGCGATTACCTGTTGTACGGTATCAATGCAACATAAAACCTGACAAAATGGAAGGGACTTCTTAATTAATATAAGCTTGGAATCCTTGCATGATTAAAGAAAATAAATAATATCCTATATTATCCTTGTCCGAATTAAGCTCTAATTAAAATCGGCAAACTGATCCCTAATATATGGCTCCAAATCCAGAAACGAATATGGATACATTAAAGGCTCCTAGCCATGACCCTTGGCTCTGGTGCCGGAAAAATGTAGTCGGATCCTTATTTCTGGCCTCAATCGCAGGAACTTTTGTTTATTTCTATTGGATAATACCAATTTTCGGTAATTTCCGGGAACAGTCTGTGATCGAATGGATTTGGGCTATTTGTGGTAAGGAAGAATACGATTACGGACACGGTCGCTTTGTGCCTTTCGTTATTTTATTTCTTATTTTCAGGTCCAGAAAAAAAATATTATCCTCAAGGGTTTCGAGTCAGTGGTGGGGTATCGCAGTCCTCGGATTGGGCATTTTATTCTATATTATTTCAGTCAGGACCATCCAAGCTCGTATAGCAGCAGGATCGATTCCGTTCATTATTTATGGCTTTCTTGTATTCGTATGGGGAAAACAAATCGCGAGACATTTTATCTTCCCATTAGCACTTCTCTACTTTGCGATTCCTTTACCAGGACTCATTCAAGCCACAAACGGATTGCAAATTATTGCTACTAAAATTGCTTACCATATATCAACAATATTAGGAGCGGATGTCATTGCTGGGGGCACAGAAATACAATCTGCCGACGGAAGCTGGGACGCATTGAAAATTGCCGAGGGATGCTCCGGAGTAAGGTCATTAATTGCTTTAGTATTCATAGCATCTATTTACGGATACATAACACAAAACAAAGTATGGAAACTAGGAGTCTTAATCATTTCTTCGGTCCCTCTCGCCATTCTTGCAAATTCTTTGCGTGTAACAACGATTGTCCTTATGGCTGAATTTTGGAACGCTGAATTTGCAGCGCAAACATACCATAACTTTTCTGGATTCATCTTTTTTCCACTCGGCCTATTAGGTCTGATGCTGGTCGGATTCTTTATCAATTCAGGATGGAAGAAAAAAAGTGTAACCGTTACGACAAATGTCATTAGTAAAGCAGACTCGAAAAATAGTGCCGATTAACATTAGATCTTGATGATTCGTAAACTCATAATTTGCCAAGCATTGCTCGGAATTGGACTCGGAAGTATTTATCTACTTCCAAGAGGCTATAAGATTAGAGAATCTGCAATCATAATGATTCTCCCTAACACTGTCGATGAATGGTTTGGTGAATCCATGGAAACGAGCGAAGTGGTAATCAATGCTTTAGCCGATGACACTAATTATGCACAGTCCCAATACAAAAGACGAACCCCGGGAACAGAGGATAAAATAGACATCACCAGTGCTTTCGTTGTTCTATCAGGTGATGATATGAATAATAGTATACATCGCCCAGAACGTTGCCTAGCTGCACAAGGTTTTGAGATTCTTTCTTCAGAGGAAATATTAATACCAATCAACGAAAAATATAATGTCCCCACTAGACGCCTGCTCTCAAAGCACCTCAGGACTGGGGTTAAGCAAATATCTTATTATTGGTTCACTGGAGCTAAAAAAATTACTGCTAGCCACTACAATCGAACCTTTACTGATATATTTGATAGACTCACCACAGGAACCAATCAAAGATGGGCATTTGTCAATATAACTAGCCCAATCATAGAGGATAGAAATGCTCACCCTTTTGCAGTGCACAGCATCGAAGAAACTGACCAGCTAATATCTGAATTTATCTCGAATATTTTCATTCTAATTCATAATGAGGACCAGCTCGGCGCTGATTGGACCCAATCACGCTCATGAAATTTTTTCTTAAAAAATTATTCCGCCGCCCTGAATTTCTTTTCCGACCAACACAACTATTCCGCCGTATCCTATGGGAAATAAAACGGCCCAAACAAATTTTGACTGTGAAATTGCCCTGGGGATTAATAATGAAGGTTTCTCCAGATGACCGGATCGGAGCTTCTATTATTAAGACGGGCACTTACGATACTGCCGTTTTAGAGTGCCTCTATCGACTCACTGACGAGGGAGAAACTTGTCTAGACATTGGAGCAAATTACGGTCTCATGTCTGGCCTCTTGGCCAAAGCATCAGGTCAGGACGGCCAAGTAATATCATTTGAAGCTCATCCAGAAATAGCCAATGAATTAAGAACTATTACAGAGGAATGGAAATCGAACCCAAAAATCGCCCCCATACAAATTGAAAATTCCGCAGTATCGGACCAGGTCGGTCAAGCAGAACTGACTATCCCAGAAAATTTTCACTCAAATCAAGGGTCAGCAAAATTAGCAGAAAACAACTTGGGAATCTCGGAGGCAAAAAATATTAATGTCCAAACAGTTACCTTAGATCATTATTTCAAGGGATCAGATCAATCGATCGGAATCTGCAAGATCGATATTGAAGGACATGAACAATCTGCTCTTTTGGGAGCAAAAAGTTTACTCGAGAGTCAGAGAATTCGCGACATCATCTATGAGGATCATGTCGGTTACCCTTCGAGGGTGGGAACGTTCCTTGAAAGTTTTGGATATAAAATCTTTCTTATCAGAAAGGGTCTTTTCAAACCTCTATTGATGGATCCGCGGACCCCCACATACGAACTTCCCAATTACTTAGCCACACTTTCTCCACAAAGAGCAGAAAAACGCATTTCATCCATAGGATACAAAGTGTTAAGATAAAACTGTTGGTTCTCAAAAAGGTTTCCCATTATTTTCTTAGTTCAAAGGATGCAGGTTCAGGGAAAAGATTTGACATAAATTCCTTGAAACGGCGAATTTCAGATTCAGGAATCTCAACTCCTCTCTCTTCCTGGATACAAAATGCCTTGCTCCGTAGGGATTGAACCCGCTTAACAACTTTCTTGTTAATATCAGGAGAAGATCCCCAACGAAACATATCCTTCTCTAATAGCCTAGGAGGAACAAGGTCCGCTTCTTTCTGGTAAGAAGCCGCATAGGGAATCAAAAAGCTATGAATAGCAACCATTTTTGTAGAGCGGAACCTTGATGAACGAGTCTCTTCCAATGCATCAGGAAAAGTATTCTCTGCATTTTTTAATAATTCCTTATTATGGGCATAAGGACGATGCATCACAGTTAACCGGGCACGTTTAACAAACATTTTATCAAGTAGCTTATTAGCATTTCTATGACCTGCGTAGTCACCCTCTTCTTCGGGACTCGGTACACCTTTGGGCGATAATGCGCGCCCTAATCTAACTCTAAGAAGTCCATCAGATGTAAAGAATTCATCCACACCCATATTACGATGCAGGAAAAAATCATCGTTAAAATAAATGAACCGTTCGCTCAGGTCTGGAATATTGAAAAAATAAGATTCGATCGCTTGAGTATTATAGTTCGGATAATGATTTCCATCAGTAATTATATCTTTAGCTTGAATCACACGTATCCTAGGATGTTCTAAGTCTAACCAGTCAGGGACCTGACCATCCACAACGATATGAATATACCTGACTCCACTCAAATGAGTGTCCACTGACCGCAAAGAATAACGTAGCTCATCAAGTGTCATTTTTGGAGCAACCGTTTGTAATTCAATGCAACAGTAATCATCTCTCTGTTCTGATCGCAGAACCTCATCTCGCCTAGCTGACCAAACAGAATCACTCGGATCACTCCACAAATACACAATATCTATGTCCCAGACATTTTGTCTTGGACCGCGCCGATACCGAGTGAACAGGTGTCGCAATTCGGCGATTCCTGAAACTATCACTACCCGCAATATTTCATAAATGCGGGCAATGCTCTTTTTTATACTGATCAACAACGTCTCTACCTAATCACACGGGCTCAAAAAATATCTAGTCATTTTCATTCTCATTAAAGCAAATCAATTATTAATTCTGGGGCTCCTTCAGACTCATCAACAGATTATTGGCACTTCTGAGCCCATCATTTGCTTTATGGCCAGAGGGGGCTCCTTCTACAAAAAATTGAGGCACCGCAATAAATTTTGCCGCGGCCTCTTTGGCTTCAACGTACGCAGCCCCCAAATAGCCTCTACTTGCAAAGAAATGCGCCAAATCAAGTTGATAAAGAGCCAATTGCTCCCTCGGTTCATACTTTGTTGGTGCAATCTCAATGGCTCGTTCAAAATGTGATTGAGCCTTCTTCCAGTGCCCCATGCTGTCTGCAGGATTGGAATGCCACGCAAGAAACATCTCACAGCCTCCGGCACCAATGTTTGCTTTCCAATCCAATGAATTGATGTTAATGACCCTCCGAAAAGCATCGAGCGCATTACTGATATAGCCAATACGTACTATAGCGGGAATCTCAGAATTTTTCTTTTCATAACGGATTCTTGCTAGCTCATTTAGCGGTTCTGGATTTAATGAATCCATTTCGGAAGCCTCGTGTAAAAACGAAAGAGCCGCGGATGGATTGTCTTTTCTCAACTGATCTTTGGCCTTTTGTATTAACCACGAAGAAGGACCCATGGTCCATGCCATTACCAAAATTGACAATCCGCACAAAACTGATAACCACACAGAAATTGAAGAAACAACAGATATTTTCCGGTTACAATGACTCGAACCTGCCATAATGGATAAACAAAATATTATGGGTATGCCAGTAGCAAAGAGCCTCACATGAAAATCAACACATGCATGAACGGCATGCGCCGAAACGACAGCAATGGATCCAACCAATACCGCGTATCTTAAACGGTCCGATTGATTAACATTGCCATCGCTTATAATTGCATAATCTCTTACTCTCCTAACCGCACAAAAAAAGTGAGTCCATATTGCTAGTATAACAAGAATAAGGCCAATTAGTCCATATTCTGCACCCTGTTGCAAATAATCATTATGGGTAAAACGAGGATCCCTCTGATGGAAAGGCGCATGGCTGGGTCGGTACTGCAAGTACTTGTATTGGAACGTTCGTGCCCCAGTCCCAACTAATGGTGACTCCATCAATTGATCAACGGCTCCTGCCCTAAAGTTCGAGCGTGATGAATCGGCAAAGAAATCATCAACTGAATCAACACGTTCACCAAAACCTTTAATCATCCAGGTGCCAGCTATCAACAAAACACAAATGGTTCCAAGAATCATAAATGCTATCTTGCCGGTCATTCTCCACTGCTTCTTTATTATTCTAGAGTTAAAAAACAGGTAGAATCCGAACAATATTGCAAGCCCAAATGGCAAGGCAATGAAACTGCCTCGGCTCTGGCTGATAACAATGCCTGAAAGAGAAATTATGAAAACAACCGTGGCCGGAATCCGGACAAGACGTGCCCGGCAAAACAACGCAATAGATGAAGCCATAATACTTACGATCTGCATAAATCCTGCAAAATGAGGGCTGGCATTATAAAATCCACTCGGTCTCTCAAGCTGCCCGCCAAGACCGACCCGATCATAGCCTGGTAGAATGTGGAAACTCTTAAATTCTAGTTGATAAATAGCCACACACACATTTGCCAACCCAAGTAGGAAAAAGAGACTTATAATGATAGTCCTATAACTTTTAGTATTGGTAGCATTAAAGAATATATAAGTGCCAAATAAAACTAAAATCAGAATGATGTCCAACCTACCAAGATAATAAAACGGAGAATAAATGGCACGCAAAACCATATAAACGAATAAAACTAAAACTGAAAGATGACAGGCGAAGGATGAATTCTCAGCCCGACCTCTATGGACCAATGGAAGAAACAAAAAGCCAACGCTCAACAATAAAAGGCCCGGCCACTGGAACACAAGCTTGACGCCAGTCCCAAAAACAGCGAGCCAAAGATAGCCAAATAGAATGGCGCAAAAAGGAACAACTTTAATCATGCTGTTGTATCTTCGATTCATTCAAAACACTTTCAAAAGCCTGCCTCATAGAGGAAATAAAAACTTTTTTGGTGTATTTCCTTTGATAGCGGTCCTGAGCAAGAGAAGCCATTTTTTTATAGTCATTCTCATTGTTTATTAGTTCATTTAAAGCAGAAGAAAATTGCTCGCATGATTGCACATCACAGAGTCTACCATTTTCACCATCAACCACTAATTCGGGTATTCCCCTCCAATTAGTTGCAACGATTGGAAGACCGAAAGCCATAGCCTCAATGAGAACTAATGGAAAATTTTCTGACTCATAAAATGATGGGAAAAAAAAGGCATATGCCTGCCTATAAAGTTTCCACTTATCTTCACCAGTAACGCGTCCATGAAGAACAACATGATCATTAAGGTTCAATCTTGATAGCTCTTCTTTAAACTTGCTACGCGTATGTTCCTCCTGCCATGCGCCGACAACATCAAACACAAAATCCGCACCTAGATTCCGCAACTTTTCAGCTGTGCCTATGATGTCCATAATGCCCTTACTTTTACGTAATCCCGCAACAAACAAAATTCTTCTCTTTCTATCCTTATTCGAATTGGATCTTTGTTCTGTATCAGAAACATCAAGACCATTTGTAATACAAATTCTTCTCTTCGCAGGAAAAAATATATCCTCGTGTAGCTGACTCTCAGATATCTCAATGCCAAGAGTTGCATTACTGAAAGCGAGCCTTGAAAGAAATCTGAGCGGAAGACTAAAAGATGCAACGTACGCAGGAAGACCACCCGCATGATAATGAAAAATGGTATGCTTAGCTAATGGCCGGACAAGCAACAAAAATATCACATCTCTAATGATAGGGATACGGTTAGGACTCGCGGGAGGATAATAAAGACAGCACGGACGGTTCTTGATGAGAATAATCCAAGATTTTATTATGAGCGAAATCAAATGGAATATCTTTCTGAATCTGAAACGGCCAACCTCTGATTCGCTGTTGCTATAGGCCATTCTCAGGCAGCGAACCTCTAAACCTTCCCATCGTTGATCGAACAATTGCTGCATAGCAATCGCCTGCCCATGATAAGGTGGCGGGGTCTGGCCAATTAGGAGAATGGAATTCATAGAAAGACGATATAGTGTTAACTTAATATGAGATTCTTACGGGTTAACTTTCCTGGCCCCTTACTACAATATAGGATTTTGGGAACAGAAAGAACCGCTCAGTTATGATTCTACAACCAGGGAACATTTCTTTAAGCTCACTCTTAGTCATTAGTCTGACATCATCAACTTGCGCTTTTATTTCCTCCTTTGAGAGTTTTACTCCAGCAAAGCGTTGACGAAGCGCGAAGAGTCTAAAAAGCGAATACTGATATTTTCTTGGGAACCAGTGAATGAACAAAGCAAACCAGTGTGGTTCAATGGGGAAAAATTTAGAAGGAGTTTGGATCCATAATTTCTGGCCAAGTCGAAGAGCAGTACGTGCAAATAGTTTCTGCCTCTTTAAATCTCCCACATGTTCAATGACGCTATTTGAGAAAACAATATCGTAAGAATTGTCCTTCTCATTAACAAGGTCACAACAGTCTCCAGCGCTCGTCTTTATTCTGGCTACATATTCGTCCTGATCGAACTCCAATTTATCTAGATTCACACAATGGACTTTCAATTCTATGGCGGATTTCTTCCAAAACTCGGGCTCCCCTCCCAAATCAATAATTTTTTCTTTCGCCTGCGGATTCAGTTCGGTCAAAAACCTAGAAAACCTTTTATTACGAAATGCAGGGATTTTTTCATAAATCCACGGCACTACGCCTTGCCAAGTCCGATCATCCTTCATGCTAATACATTCAAAAATTCGCTCTTATTTCTATATCAAATAACCATCAACTCATCTGTCACCGCTATAAGTATCAATACCATCATAGCCGCCAGGACTATGTCGCCTTTGACTTCATTGCAAATTCTCCGTCATTCAGCATTCCTCCATCAGTTAAAGGGTCTGGAACCTCCTGGAAATCTTCCTCTTCAGCAAGACCATCTGCCTGCCTATTCATCACACAAAGAACTGCAAGCATAGACCAAAACGCCACTGCCGCATAAGGTGCTTCAAAAGTGGATTGGAAAAATGCATTGATAAATCCAGCCAAAACAAATGCCCAGACAAAAGCAAGACCAGGATCATTTTCACCGACCGTTGCCCTTAACCTCATCATTCCTAGCCAGAGTTCCCTAACAATCAATATACACAGTGGTATAAAAATCATCAGACCAATGATGCCCAATCTACCAAATATAGTAATCAAAATGTTATGCGGATATCTCGCAATTAGAACATCAGTATTATGTTCTCCGGTTTGAAAATAAGTCGCATGAAATTTTGTTGATATGTCTGATCCCAAGCCAAGGCCATACCATGGATTCTCCCTCATCACATCCTCAATGACCATCTTCCACCAAGTAAAACGCCAGTCCACATTCTCTTGGGCAAATCGTTGCTTTCCACTTCCTATACCAGCTATATCAAAGGACGAAAACTCTTCCACAAACCTATCAAAACGACCGTCCCTATCCTCAATTACGCGTGACTCCACCAAAGAAAAAATGAACACAGTTCCTAAGACCCCGGCAATTAAACCAACGACCAAGAGGCGCCAATGACCAATGACGAACAGAGCAGCAACGAGAGCAAAAAATGCAAGATAGAACACGGCTTTTCCCTGAGCAAATAAAGGCACAGTACAGAAAACCGAAGTGAGCAGATAAAGTATCTTCCATAATCCACTCGAATGGAGATGCTTAAAATAGCAAAATGCTGAAAATCCCACACAAACAGGTATCAGAGCATCAATTGATGGCATTATCAGAGGAGCGCCCCGGACCATTGTCCCGTAAAACACTTTCTGCTCCAGTCCCGGAACCAGCAAGAAAGTAGTTAGAATGGTTAATGCTATTCCTGAAATAATGGGAAGCAATTTTAGTAAATATTGCCGCGTTGGCTGATGCAACATGGATGGAAAAACCAGGAAAAAGAATAAACCATAATAAACAGTAGCCACATCCTTCATGAGAAAGAAAAAATCAAAGTAGCGCCGATCAATTAAGAGATGGGCAAAACCATAAATTTGGAACAACAGGACCGGAACAGTGAGGGGATGACGCGGCAACACTTCATTCTTACCAGCCAAGCATCTTATCAAATGGAAACCCATCAATAATACCAACGTTGCCTCTCCAATGAAAAGAATTGAAACGAGTCTTTGATAAGCGAACCCCTTTCCCCCAACAAAATAACACGCGCAGACAATTGCGATGGCCCACCCTTCAAATCGATAGTGCTTTCCAACAACTGATACAAGAACCGCAAAGACTGTGATCCCGGCAACGGCAATAGCAGTGCCATAATTGCCATTCCCAACGGCCTGACCGGTCCAGAGTGCGATCACAAGACCCACGCCCATCAAGAGAATAGCTTTAATGTTCATCTACAATTATCAAAATATGTTCTTAACAATGGAATACTGATAATATGGTTCAGTGCATTCAAGGCAACCTTTCCATCCTGATACGATAGACCGACTTGCCATGCAATCCATCTAGTATTTTCGCACTAAGATCACGGCCATCAATACTTTGGTCAAAATTGATTAACGTCTCCCAACTATTATCAGGATTTAATCTCTCGAGATTAATTCTATAGTAATAATAGCGTGACTTTAATATATTGTACCACATTTCCTTAGCCTTACCGCTCACTTCCTGAACTCTCATCCCAGGAACATCTGTCTTATCATATGGATCACCGCCCAATATGAATTCTATTAGGTTAGAAACATTATCTTGATCCGGATCCTCATCTGCATCGTCAATCCCAACACCAAGTCCTAAATTCAGTTCCCACGAATCATGCATTCCGTCCTCATCAATGTCCGTCCATTCGACCGGATCAGTCCCGTTCAGATACTCAGAAAGGTTATTTATAGAATCGAAATCAAAGTCCTCCAAAGAATCGTCCCTAAGAGCATTCATTCTATTCTTCGATTCCCAACCGTCCGGAATTCCATCAGCATCTGTATCCTTAAGAAATGGGTCAGAACCTAGCAATATCTCAGATAAATTGTTCAGGCCATCTGAATCCGGATCATCATCCGCATCATTCGCCAAAGGATTCAGATTATTTTTAACCTCATCAGCATCAGAAATTTTATCATTATCCGTATCAACGGATGCTATGTCTGTTCCATAACGAAACTCTTCAAAGTCAGTGAGGCCATCAGAGTCAGAATCATTTTCAATAGCGTTTTTGAGGGGATCCCATCCATTATCAATTTCCCATGAATCGGAAAGAGAATCCATATCAGAATCAGCATTCTGAGCCAAAGTATTGTTCAGA
>MDTE01008694.1_pt1 | contig 17313 bp, 14 predicted proteins | sample 811231 | NCBI WGS metagenome assembly MDTE01 (sample SAMN05326651, study PRJNA326480) | marine metagenome | isolation source: seawater | place: Indian Ocean: Red Sea | collected 2010
CATTCCCGTCATCAACGCGTTGACCGATCAGTTCCATCCATGCCAGGTGCTAGCCGATCTGCAGACCATTCGTGAACACCGGGGTGATCTTACGGGCAAGACGCTGACATGGATTGGAGACGGTAATAATATGGCCCACTCGTTGATGTTGGGCTGTGCGTTGAGCGGTATGCACTTCCGAGCTGCCTCGCCAGATGGCTACCTCTGTAACCCAGATGTGGTGCAGACCGCGGAAACCATCGCAGCCAATACGGGAGCGACCCTACGTCTTATGACCGATCCCCAGGGCGCCGTAGACGGCTGTGATGTGGTCGTTACGGATGTGTTCACCAGCATGGGCCAGGAAGACGAACAGGCGAAACGCCTGCAAGCGTTTGAGGGCTACCAGGTGAACGAAGCTCTTATGAACCGAGCCCAATCCGACGCTCTCTTCCTGCATTGCCTACCAGCGCACCGTGGTGAAGAGGTTACAGCCGAGGTGATCGATGGGCGATGGTCGGTGGTCTGGGACGAAGCGGAAAACCGCCTACACGCCCAGAAAGCGCTCATGTTGGCTCTTATGGGAGCACTATAACCAGAGCACCTGCTTCGATGTCCTGCGCGTCTTTTCCTTGACGAAGCGACAGGAAGACAGGCAGACCTGGCATTCGAGTTCATCATGGCAGAATCTACACCATATTCCGCACGTATCGACGCTGCGATCTCCGCCCTCCGCAAAGGTCGAATGGTATTGCTTATGCAATCCACTCCCGATGCAGAGGAAGGAGCGCTTGTTGTTCTTGGCATGCGAACGACTCCCGATCATATCAACTTTATGAGTCTTCACGCTCGCGGCCTTATCTGTGTCGCCATATCCCGGCTTCGAGCAGAACGATTACGGCTCCAACCGCAATCCCCGAATTCACGACATCCTCGCGCCGAAGATGTCTTGACCTCAATCGAAGCCCGTACGGGGGTTTCCACGGGTATCAGCGCCGCCGATCGAGCGCGAACTGTGCGTGTTCTTGCGGATGAACGGAGTGAGCCCGATGACCTGGTCGGTCCCGGCCATGTCTTTCCTGTTACCGTCGAAAGTCGGGGTGTTTTCGGAGCACAGAAAATTCCCGAGGGAGCTACCGACCTCGCGCGGTTGGCGGGCTTCCCACCGGTGGGTACCTACTGCAAGATACTTGGGGCCGATGGAGAAATCCTCGGCGCGACGGGTCTGCAGAAACTGGCGGAAGAATATAATCTTCCCCAGGTCTCTATCGAAGATATTATGCGCACCCGTGTTCGTCAGGAAGTCCTGGTTCAATGCGAAGAGACCAAGGCCCAGAATACGCGATATGGCCACTTCACGGCGCACACCTACCGTAGTGAATTCGATGATGTACGTCATCTCGCACTTGTACATGGAAATGTGACCGGAACAACACCTCTGGTTCGGATTCATTCCCAATGCCTTACGGGCGATGTATTCGGCTCTCTACGATGCGACTGCGGTGCACAGTTGGAGATGGCCATGGAGCAGATCTCCAATGATGGGGCCGGTATCATCGTCTATCTGCTACAAGAAGGACGCGGTATTGGTTTGACCAATAAAGTCCGAGCGTACGCACTACAGGACAAGGGTCAGGACACGGTAGAAGCCAACCTATCCCTTGGGTTCCAGGCCGACCTGCGAGACTTCAGTGTCGCAGCGCATGTTCTCGAAGATCTCGGAGTCCATGCCTGTCGACTGATGACCAACAACCCCCGCAAGATCGAACAGCTCGAAAACGCCGGGATAGAGATCACGGAACGGATCAGCCTCGAAACATCTCCAGATGATCGGACCCGCACCTACCTGAAGGCCAAGAAAGATAAGCTTGGCCATCTACTCAACCAGGTTTGAGCACCCGACATTGTAGACGGTTCCAGGCGTCGTTCTAGAGATCTTTGATGGCCGCGGTGACCTCAGTCATCGCCTTCTTGGCATCGCCAAAGAACATCAATGTATTATCGGCCGCGAAGAGCGGATTGGGGATCTTGGCGTAGCCAGGTGAAAGGCTACGTTTCACAACAACCACTGTCGTCGCCTTATCCACATCGATGATGGGCATACCCGAGATGGGCCCCACCGGCTCACGAGCCATGGGATTTACGACGTCATTCGCTCCAATGACAATCGCGACATCTGTCTGCTGAATCGCCGCGTTCGATTGGTCCAGATCGAGGAGTTTGTCGTAATCGATATCGGCCTCGGCAAGCAATACATTCATATGCCCCGGCATACGACCCGCAACCGGATGAATACCAAAGGTCACATCGACTCCACGAGACTCTAGTAGATTGCTCAGATCGCGAACGGCGTGCTGGGCCTGGGCAACGGCCATACCGTAACCGGGTATGAACATCACGCTACGACAGGATTCCATAACCATCGCGAGCTCATCACCCGAGGTCGACTTGATCTTACCAGCGTAGATTTCGTCTGCGTCCGGGCCACCACCTGTGGGTGCAAACTCACCGAAGAGTACATCGAAGAGTTTACGGTCCATGGCCTTACACATGATCGCGGTCAGAATAAGACCCGAGGCTCCAACCAGAGAGCCGGCGATGATCAATACCGTATTGCCAACAACGAAACCGGTCGCTGCAGCGGCCAGCCCCGACATAGAGTTCAATAGCGCGATAACCACGGGCATGTCGCCACCACCGATGGGCACCGTCAGCATAATACCGAAGAACAGGGAGACACCCGCGATGGTCCAGAACGTCCAGGTGGTCTCCGGGGCCGTACAGAACCATATCGCCAAGCCGAGTACGACAAGGCCCACCAGGATATTGTAGATATGGTGTTTGGGGAGGCGGAAATCTCGCAGAGAACCGTTGAGTTTTCCGAAGGCCACCAGACTACCAGTCAAGGTAACGCCACCGATCAAAACCGACGCTACGGTCGCGGTTGTAAACTCGACAGCCAGCTCCGGATTACCGGACTGCCTATAGAATTCTGCGGCGGCCACCAGAGCAGAGGCACCACCACCGAGTCCGTTAAACATCGCGACCAGTTCCGGCATCTTGGTCATCTGGACACGGGTGGCCAGAAGGAAACCAATCACCGTACCGAGAGCGATTCCTCCGGCGATAACCTTGTAGTCGAGAACCCCCTGGTCCGCCAAGGTCGCTGCAATAGCGACAAGCATTCCCAAAGCCCCGAGTTGATTACCACGGACAGCCGTCTTCGGCCGGGTGAGCCCCTTCAGACCCATGATAAAGAGTACCGAAGCGCCCAGATACGCCAGTTGAATTATTTCCACGCGTTCCATCGGCTCAGTCCTTCTTCTTGAACATGTCGAGCATTCGGTGGGTTACCAGGAACCCGCCGACGACATTGATGGTCGCAAATACGATTGCGCCAAATCCGATCCATGTGGCCGTATTCGGATCCGCTGCACCGCTCACCAATATGGCACCTACAACCGCAATCCCTGAGATGGCGTTGGAGCCTGACATCAGAGGCGTATGTAGAGTCGGCGGTACTTTCGTAATGATCTCGAAGCCGACAAAGACAGCGAGCATGAAGATGGTCAGTAATGTAATCATTCTGCCCCCTCCTCGGTCTTAGGTGCGCGTTCCGGCAACTCCAGAATCGAGCGCAGACGTGCGTTATGAACTTCACCAGCATAGGCTGCCAGAGTTCCATCCACGACCTCATCGTCGAGGTCGAGAGTCAACTCCTGTTCGCCATACGCAAGTTTCAACAGGGTCACCACGTTCTTCCCAAACATCCGGCTGGCGTCGAAGGGTACCGTAGACGGTAGGTTCAACGGTCCAGAGATCGTAACCCCATGTTTGACCACCGTCTGCGCCGGCTCCGTAAGACGACAATTGCCGCCTCGTTCCGCCGCGAGATCGATGATAACCGAACCGGCTTTCATGGCCTGAACCATCTCTTCCGTAACCAACTCCGGTGACGGTCGGCCAGGAATCGCCGCAGTCGTGATGACGACATCCGAACGGGAGACGACTTCTTTTAGAAGTGCCCGTTGTTTCTGCAGGAAATCCTCGCCCTGTGCCTTCGCGTATCCACCGGCGTCCTCGGAACCTTCTGTCTCCAGATCGAGCTCCACGAACTTCGCGCCAACACTCTGTACCTGGTCCTTAACGACGGGGCGGATATCGTAGCCTTCTACCACCGCACCCAGGCGCTTAGCCGTCGCCATAGCTTGCAGTCCGGCGACGCCCGCTCCCAATACGAAGACCTTGGCCGGTGGGATCGTACCCGCGGCGGTCATCATCATCGGGAAGATTCTTGGCAACTGCGCGCTGGCCATCAAGACCGCTTTGTAGCCGGCGAGGGTGGCCATCGACGAGAGAACGTCCATGCTCTGGGCGCGAGTAATTCGAGGGACAAGCTCGAGCGCAAAGAGGGTGCCTCCGGTCTCTGCTGCACTCTGCATCGCCGCTGTATCGTCAAGCGGAGCACAGGTCGCAACCAGTACTTTACCTTTCTTTAAGACATCGAGATCGGCGTCTTTATTATCTGGGTTGGCTCCCAGTGCCCGTACGCAACATACGATATCGGCGGCGTCCACGACAGAGTCGCGGGTCGCTTCGATTCGGGCGCCTGCATCCACATAATCCTGGTCACTAATGACCGCTCCCTGACCGGCCGAGGCCTCGATTACGACTTCAAAGCCAGCCTTCGTGAGCTCAGAGACCGATGCGGGAGTCAACGCTACGCGTAACTCGTCCGGATGCGACTCACGTGTTACTCCAACAGTTAACGGCACGAAAACACCTCCGCCAGATGTGTTGGCCCGAACGGATCCGGACCGAAAGGTTGGCCAAACATACCGCAGTTACGCGGGATTACCAAGTCACAAATAAAGTACCAGGTTCACAAAACTCATTTCGTGCTCGACCATCTATGTCGAACGAGCCAATGCGCGTTGCGCGAGGAGACATACAAGCTCTGAAAAACTAAGTCCAGCAGCTCGTGCCCCCTTCGGAAACAGTGACGCTGGAGTCAGGCCAGGTATTGTATTGGTCTCTAATAGGACCGGACCATCGGGACCCCAGATCATGTCGGTACGGCTGAAGTCACGGCAACCGAGTGTTCGATGGGCTCGTAACCCAAGCTCGGTCAAACGCGCCAGTTTCTCCCGTGACACCGGTGCAGGACAGATCTCATCGACACGCTCGGCATCGTATTTGATCTCCAGGGTAAAGAATTCTTCATCCCCTTTGGGTTTAATGAGGATTGGTGGCAGAGGTTTCGGGCCCTCTTCATCCTCAAGAATCGCCACGGTGAACTCTTCTCCCTCGACCTGCTCTTCAAATAATAACGATTGGCCAGAACGGCGCGCTGCGGCGAGAGTCTTCTGTGCATCGTCAACGGTTCCTTCCAGACGTATCCCATAGGAAGAACCGTTTCGAAGTGGTTTGGAGAACACCGGAAAGCACAGGTCTTCACCGAGTCCCGCGGCCACATCACGAACGGGCCGTGGATCGTCGGCGTGAATCACAACGCCCTTGGCGACCGGTAGACCCGCCTCCTGGTACACAAGCCGCGTGAGCGACTTATCCATAGCCACACTACTCACCGCCGCATCGGAGCCGGTATACGGAATCCCCACAAGCTCCAGCCCAGCCTGGATGATACCACCTTCACCGGTGGGCCCATGCAACGCGACGAAGACGGCGTCATAATCGCGACGGAGATTGTCTAGAGCACGACCAAGAGTACGGACCTGGTCCTCCGGATAGTTCCAGAGTCCATCCCGTCCAATTACGATCCCGGTGACCTTCAACCCGCCCTTTTCAAGGCCTTCGACCACCGCATTACCCGACATAAGGCTGATATCGTGTTCGTCGTCCAGCCCGCCCATGAGCACCGCCACGCGTGGGATCGCAGTACCAACGGATTGTTTATCAATATTCATGGGATAAAAACTCCAAAGACTTACAAATCTGAAGCGTTGCCTGGTGTCGCATGACTGACGCAACAAAGCAAGCACTAGAACGGGTTCATCAGATGACGTGCATTTGAAACAATTCCGCGTTAGGTTGTCGACCTGTTCGAGTTGGATTTAGGTGAAGGGGTATCCGATGGGGCCCAGATATCTGGCGATTGCGGGAAATATTGGAGCGGGCAAATCAACGTTGGTTGGTTTTTTAGCCAAACGTTTTGGGGTTCGACCACTCTACGAACCCGTGGGAGACAACCCCTATCTGGAAGATTTCTACGAGGATATGAAGACCTGGGCCTTTCAGTCACAGATCTTCTACCTCTCACGAAAATACGCGCTCCACGCCGAAGCCGAACGAACGAGCGACAGGATCGTTTTGGACCGAAGCATCTACGAAGACGCCGACATCTTCGCCGAAGCCCTGCGCGCTCGACGGGTTCTTACAGGGCGGGACTACGCGACCTATCGGGAGCTCTACGAAGTGATCAAAGCCAATGTGCGGGCACCCGACCTGATGGTCTATCTGCGCTGCTCCGTTCGTGGTCTACGACGACGCATCAAAGTGCGTGGACGAGCCATGGAACAGGCTCTCCCTACAGGGTATCTCCGCCGCCTAAACGACCGCTACGATCGCTGGTTCGAGAACTACGATCTCGGTCCGAAAGCGATCATAGAGACGGATAAGCTCGATTATCTGCACGATCTGATCGATCGGGTCGACCTGATTGAACAGATCGAAAGCCTATTGGATATCAAGGTCTGAACCGTCAGCGCTTTTTCGACGCTTTCGATTTCACCAGACTCATCGACTTGATGTAATCCAACATCGGGAACGACTTCTTTAGATAGGCGTTGCCTTCATACTGAATTCGGTTCTGATCGGGACCTCGGCCTCGCGGCGCACCTTCGCCATAACCCGTGTACAGCGAGTTCACGATATCCATCCCTTTGACGACCTTTCCAATGGGAGCGAAGCCCATCGCGTCGAGGCGAATATTGTCAGAAAAATTGATAAACATCTGGGTGGTCCGCGTATGTTGGCCAGCCGTCGCGAAGGTCAGATAGCCGGTCATATTCGACTGGACCACACGGTCATCTTTGATCTTTGCCGGCCGCCATAGCTTGGACACCTCGGGGTTTCCGTGGATACCGAACTGCACCATGAAACCATCAATCGCCCGGAAAAACGCTACATCCGTAAAATATCCGCTGACAACCAGGTTGTAGAACCGGTCGGCTCCCAGGGGTGCCCAGGATCGATTGATCTCCAGAACGAAGGTTCCCTGGGTGGTGTTCACATTCACCTGATAGATATCGGGAGCCTTGGCATTCAGAGTCGCAGGTTTAAGAAAACTTGGTTTTGAAGCCTGGGCGGTCGCCATCGAAGGCAGAGCCAGAAGGCAGATAGCAAATACGAAAGCGGCATATACAAAGAGATTACGTTTCATTCGGTTTCCTCATAGAAAGGCGCGGAATCAGGGACGAGAATGGCGCATGATGAAAGAGATTCGCACGGGATGCAAGGCTATTTATCGAACGACAGAATACTTTTCATAACGGGCAATACAACGCACGATTTTTCCAGCTTATTCGCGATTCGTCTCGTCGGGTTCAGAAGGGTGGTCACTCGCCTCGTTGGAGGTCGATATGACCTCATCAATGCTCGACGCTTCGGATTGATTCCGCTTGGCCGCGGACAATCTCGCTTTGATCTCTTCAAAGGAATCTCGCGGAGGTTCCTCTTTCGGCGCTCTCGAAGCCCCTCCGGTACGACCCTGTGCGTCGGTTCGAAGACTCTTTTGCAGATAGCTCGCCACGAAGGCCGCGGCTATACCACCAAAAAAGATGATGACTCCCATGGAGATGCTCGGCTGCATCGATTTCGCATAGCCCTGAAACAGGGCCGCCTCTTCCGGCCCCATCAACGCGTCGTAACCTGGGAAAAACCATCCCCCCCAGGCGTTGGGGCCGAACTTCAAGAAGATCACCCCGAGCAGCACCATGATCCAGGCGTCTGTTTGCGCCAACCGAAGAAGAACACGGCCCTCCCGCTCGCGTGATTGTAGAATAAAGAACGCGGCAAAACCCCAGATAAGTACCGCAATCAGACCCACAAAGAACACCAGACTTCCCAGCAGATCCCAGCGCTTCAGAAGTCGAACCCAATCGTTAATATGTTTGGTTTGCTGTGCAGCAATCTCCGGATTGGACGAGCGAAGAGATTCCTCCTGGGCAAACATATTCGCGACCATCTCCAACTCGTCTGCCACCTGGCCATAGGAGACCGACTGACCACCCATCGTCGCGTCCCGTAGGCCAAGATGAAACATCCCGGCCGTGTACCAGCGTTCGGAGAACAGGCCAAAGCCCACGCATAGAGCCGCCAACGCAAATAGAAACCCACATAGCGACCGTTGATTCATTGGCTCTCCTCGAGAGTCGCAAGTATCGATGCCACCCGACTAGACTGTCAAACCCCATTGGTGGTAATTTTGAGCGAAAGTAGAGAAGGACGATTCATGGCCCCGAAAGCGGATTTGAATCCCAATGTTTCCGGGTTGACCCCCTCGGCGACTGTCGCCATTAACGAGCGTAGTAATGCCCTACGCAGCGAAGGGATGGACATCTTCAAGCTCGGACTTGGGCAATCCCCCTTTCCGGTCCCAGACAGTGTGGTACAGCGACTGCAGGACTGCGCCCACGAAAAAGACTATCTGCCCGTAGCCGGTCTCTTGGAGTTACGCCAGGCTGTGGCCAACTACCATCAGCGGCGCGCAGGAGTCCCCTATACCGCCGACCAGGTCATCGTTGGACCGGGCTCGAAAGAGTTGATGTTTCTATTGCAATTGGTCTTCCCTGGCGAGCTGCTCCTGCCAGCGCCCATGTGGGTATCCTATGAGCCCCAGGCGCATATCCTTGGCCGTTCGGCCACCTGCCTCCATACCAGCGCCGACCAACGCTGGCGGTTGCAACCCAAACAGCTGGAAGAGCACTGCAAAAAAGATCCTTCGCGCCCCCGACTTCTCTTTCTCACCTATCCGAATAACCCCACCGGAACGAGCTATACGGCCGATGAGCTGACGGAGCTGGCCACGATCGCGCGTCGCTATAATATAATTGTGATGTCCGACGAGATCTACGGAGAGCTCGACCATGGCGGTACGTATCGAACGATCGCCTCCAGCTATCCCGAAGGAACGATCTCCAGTTCGGGTTTGAGCAAATGGTGCGGTGCCGGAGGCTGGCGTTTAGGAACCTTCGTGGTGCCCGAACAACTCAACACCATTCGAGACGCCATTGTGGCGGTGGCCAGTGAGACCTTTACATCCACAAGCGCGCCGATCCAATACGCGGCAGTGCGCGCCTTTGAGGGGGGTGACGATATCGACGCCTACCTCGTGCAGAGTCGACGAATCCTACAGGCCCTTGGGAATTGGATTCATACGCGACTCGGGCAGGCCGATGTTATGACCGTCGCCCCGGAAGGTGGTTTCTACCTCTTTGCCGACTTCACGGCGCATACCGAAAGCCTCCACGCCAGAGGGATTACGACCGGGGCCGATCTCTGTGAACGACTTTTACAAGAGACCGGTGTAGCCATTCTGCCCGGCTCCTGTTTTGGACAAGGGGAGACCAGCCTGACGACCCGACTCTCCTACGTTAATTTCGATGGAGCCGCCGCCCTCGCGTCGGCGGCAGGCGTTCCGGAGCATACCGAGCTCGATGAGCGCTGGCTAAGCCAGTTCTGCAACCGAACCCTTCGGGCAACGGAGCGTCTCTGTGCATGGGTTCAGCAGGCCTGAAAATCGCTGCCCGCAACCACGAAACCACGGAACGGGTCGTCCTACCTGTACAATACCGTCGCATGATTCACCTAGCTCGATGGTAGGGCGCGTCGCATCTGCTCCGCCTGCCCGATAAAGCGTTTCTTGGCGCCACGATCCATCCAGCCCAGCTTGGCCACCAGGCTATATAGATTGGAGATCTCTCGTTCACAGCCCAGCTCTTTACGAAGAGACCGTTCTGTTGCCCGAAGTTCTTCAAGGCTCGCTCGCAACCGCTCCACTTCCTGCTCCATCGTTTCCAGCTTCTGCGTAGCGGCGTCTCGTTCCGACACCGCTCGTTCGCGGGCAACGGCCATAACACGCAACTCGTCGTGGAGATACTCAATTCGGTCGAGAACATCACCGTTCGTCCGAGGATCGGACTCACCGCTTTGTTTTGTGGCGGTTTTTTTCTTTTCTACCGATTCCGAACGCTTCTGGATCGGCTCCACTTCAAAATCAGAATCTTGCAGAAGGATTTCGGAAGTGTTTTCCAGAACCATTTCAGCAATATCTTCATCAAATTCAGTAGGGTTCGGTATGACGATCGGCATGGTATCGCCCATTGCCGTACGCACCCAGACACGACCATTCATCTCTCGTCGCTCGAGTTGGCCACGCTGGATCATATTGTAGATGGTGCGCTCGGTGACAGATAGGCGATGTGCCATTTCGCCGGGGCGGCACCAGGTAGACTCAATCATTGCTGTCCTCTTCTTTCCACATCTTCAGAACCTTCTGAACCTTCTGAAAAACGCCCGTTGACGCTTCATATCGGTACATTGATGGTCGTTCTGAAACCCAGACGGGTCAAAAAATGACCGTTCTTTTTTCAGAAGCCTCTGAAATATGGAGTGCAGCGCAGAAATAGGACTCCTACAGCTATCGATGCTAATGTCCGCGGATGCGATCGTTCGTCCAAAGGGTTTTTTGTGCGCTGCTGGTGTTGGCCGGCGGAGCTGAGGTGTCGGCGCAGGAGGTGATCCCTCCGGTCCCCCACGAAGTCCGCGCCGACCTGAGCACAGCGGAGAAGGCGCAGCTCAATACCATCCTCAACGACTACCGGGTCTGGTTGTCCCAACGAGGATCGCCCCAGCTGGTACAAATGACCCATCGTCCGCCACGGATTATTCTCTATCGAGACCAGGCCGAATACGCGAAGGCCACCCGCGAGACGGCCAGCGAGCTGGCAGCCAATGGTGGCTTCTACGACGGCGCAAAGAACTCCATCTTCAGCTTTACGGCTGGTAATAGCCTACAGCTTGTCTTTCATGAATACGCCCACGCGATGATGGGGGCTCGTTTTCAGGACCCCCTCTTTCGTCGATACCAGAAACCGGGCTGGCCCATCTGGCTCGAAGAGGGGATGGCCGAATATTTCGCCGCCGTGGAGGTGCGAGAGGGTGGCCGTGGTACACACGTGGTACGCCAACCGACTCTGAAGTTCGGAACCCTTCTCTCCGACGAGGGGGAGGTGCAGATCCCCATCCCCTTGTCGCGACTCTTAAGCGCCGATAATTCGGCCTACCGTGGCAACGACACCTATTATGCGACGGCCCACGCGCTGGTGGCTGTGCTCATGCAGGACCCGAACCTGATGCATATGGTGGTGTCCGATCTGCAACGGCAGAAGTCTCCACGAAAAATCATCCGCACCCTGGTGGCTACGGCCGGTGGACTGGACCATCTAGAACAGCGGCTGCGGGCCTATGTGAGGGAACAGTTGAGCATATTCTGGCATGGGGCCCGCACCTATGGAGGCGTGCAGGATTCCGTCTGGAATTGGATCCGAACACAGCCCGATGGTTTCAAGCTCAACCAGGGGATCGAGCTACGCGCCAGCTCTGCGGGGCCCAACCTCGTCGTGCGCCATATACCGCCCATCTCCAATCTGACACTCCAGACGGTCTGTAATGTGGAGAGGGGAACGCTGGTACTCAAACTGGCCCGCAAGAGCCAGGATGTGAACCGTCGTGCATTGACCCTGACCCTTGATGCTCGGTCCCTTCATGTGCATATCCCCGATGTGGTCCCGGGAGGAAAGAACCTCAAGGTGCCCCTTCCCGCGTCTTCGAGTCCGGACTCCCTGGTTCTGGAGATCAGCACCAACGAAAGAGGGGGCTCGGTTCGGGTCGACGGACACCATCTACTGGGCTTCTCCCCTACCCTTGGTCCGGTGGCGGTCTTTGCCCTCGGAACCAACCGGGGTGTGGTACGTACGAAACCCATTGTCATCGCCCCGGATTCGGGTATGCTGCCAGGCGGACCGGCACCCCAGGTGCCGTAATCAGAACGGCTCGCGCACATGCCCCAACACATCGACGAAATCCTCGCCGACATCCAGGCCGGAAAAAAGGCCTCGATGTACGTATTCACGGCCGTGTCTACGGGTCGTAAGGCCCTGGAGACCGACGCCTATCTCGCCGATCTCTGGTTGGACCAGCTGGTCACCGCCCTCTTTCCAGATCCCGACGATCGGGCTCTGAATCTGATCTCATTCAATGGTAATGGCCGCGATTTCCGAACCGATCCGGTGCTAGAAGAGTTGCGCTCAAGCTCCTTCTTCGGCGGGGGACGGGTTGTGGTGGTGCGTCAGTTCCCGACCGTGAAGAAAAAGTCTGGCGGCAAGAAGAAGAAGCAGGGCGACGAGTCGATCTTCGATTCCAGCCTTTTTGCCGACGGGAACGTGCTCATTGTAGCCACCCAGACGAGTCTCTCGGCCGCCGATCAGAAGCTCCTGGGCAAACAAGATCATGCCGTAATTATAGATACGACCAGTCCGCCGAGTCGCGATATGGGGGCGGTGCTCGCGGGGATGGCGCGGCGTAGAGACTGCCGTCTCGAATCCGACGCCAGCCATCTTCTCATGGAATTAATCGGGCCCATCCTGCCGATTCTATGGATGGAGATCTGCAAGCTGTCGGATTATATCGGCGACCGGGATGTCATCACGGCGGACGATGTAGCGAACGTATGTGCAGAGACCCGGCAGCACGATGTCTTCACGGTTATCGACGCCATCGCGGCCCAGGATGCTCGTAAGACCTTCCACGAGCTGGACCGACTCTTCAACCAGCAGGTGCAACCGCTGCAACTGGTGTCTCTATTATCGATGCAGTTCCGCCGGCTTCTACAGCTTCGTGGAGGGCTCGATCAGGGAATGTCCATGGCCGACGCGGGCCAGGCGGCGGGGTTACCGGCCTGGTTGGCTCGTAAGATGTCCAACGCGGCCCGCCAATTCTCCACGGCCCGCAGCGCCCATTGCCTGGGTATCCTGCGTTTGACCGATAAAGAGCTTAAGACCCTGCGTACCCCACCGCGCCTGGTCTTTGAGAATCAGGTCCTACGACTCCTCGGTCGCTAAGACTGGTTGAGGGCTGATTGGGTTAGTCGCAGTTCGCCTGCGGGGGACTGTCACTGGCAGTGCAGGTACAGCCCTCCAGATTCCCTTCTGTCGTTATATCGCCCTCGCTCTACCGCTTTCTGCAGGATGTGCCCATGTGAAATCTGGAGTACCGGACGAAACAACTAGGAACAACGGTCGTTGATATGTATCTCCACCGGGATCCAATCTCCCTCGGTTTCACTGGTAGAAAGATGGACATATATTGTGTCATTTTGGACGTCCATCGGGTAGTAGCCCACATCGCCCATGTTCGAAGTGAAGACCAGGTACGCGATACCCTGGTCCATCTCTACAGCCCATTGACCGCTGTCTGAATATTCTTCAGCCTGCCCGTCACAGTTGGAGCCATCCATACCTTCCACCGACACCGAAACACAGGTGTTGTCCACGTACTCGTATTGGTAGCTCTTATCCGAGCAAAGATAGAGGTCCATGGAGACTCCACCGCTCACGGACGCACTTCCGCTCACGCCACCGGAGAAAGAAGACGCGCTTTGGTAGACGTAGAGGTGTTTTCCGGCAAAGAAGTCCGTCCAGCTGGCGGCGTCCTGCGCATTGGAGGGAGTCCCGGTGCTCGATGGACTGCTCGGATTGCTCGGATTTGACGGGTTGTTTGATTCAGCGCCCGTGCCATCAGGATCTGCGCATCCCCCTAAGATCAAGAAGAGTGCTGTACCCAATGTGATGATCACTCTCATAATTTCCTCGCTCGCTCGTTATTACCACTCGCCCTGGCCGGGCATGGGCGCCCAAGGCGTCATAATAGGCTGGGTCTCCCCCATTTGTAAAAACTCCACAGAGATCTGAACGGGCGAGCGGCTAAAAGCCAGCGCCCTCGGAACGATACACTTCGCGCCAAACCCCCGCGGGCCACCACGCATAACCGCCATCGGTATCGGTGCAGGCCGGGTCTATCTTTTCGAATAAGAGTGTGATGCTGTCGTTCGGTCCGAGATGAAAATCCAGGCCATTAGCCAGTCTCAAGCAATCATTGTGGACAAGAATGGCATCACTTTCACCCTCGGCCTCCTTACCCAATATGGTGATTTGGGAACCTAAACGCCCTTTTATTATTTGGGAAAGGACCTCGCCCTGGGGGAGATAAAAGTAGGTATCACTCTTACCGGACGACCCGAAGGCCGCATGGGCTGCACCAAACTTGTTTTCCATCAAACCAATCGGCACACCCAGTGGGACCGCATTGTATATGGTCTTCCAATGCTGGTTACCTTCCAAACGCGTGGGAACTTTACCTTCGATGGGATTCTCTGACGAACTATAAAACGTATTATATTCAAAAGCGAAAGACCCCTGCCCATTAAAGTTTGTCCAACTGATTTTTTGGGGACCATTATCCGCGCTTCCCCCCAAGGTGTTGTTCCGAAAATGGAATGGGCCTCCTCCTTTCAAGTTGATGATAGACCAGTCACTAACACCTTCAACGTACTCACATTGCCCTGGGTCCTCACAAACGCCTCCAGTACATCCCAACGCCCCCACGCAGCTTAAGAGTGAAGGACATTCTGAATTATGATGACATATGGCGCCCGATCCCGAATGAATAGAATCACCATCGATAAAGCCATCTCCGTTCGGATCGTTTGCCACCCAGTCAGCAACCTTATTTCCAGACCACCGAACACCTTCAACCACCACCGGAATGTCAGCGCCTCGTTTGTAGATCAAACGACGGGAATTTTCGAAATCTCCTCCAGAAATCCGTATATTGTCGCCTCCACCATTGAGCCAGAAATCCGCTACGGAGCTATCACCTCCGTTACCACCAACCCAACGGAAAGACCCTCCTCGGATGGGATTAGAAGTGGAGCCTGACCATTGGCCGTCTTCGGTCTTAATCGGGAAAGGGACTTCTTGCCCCAACTCAAACTCAACAGGTGGACCTGTTTTGACGCAGGCCAAGCCTTTACTACACGAGCAGCGAAAAAAGTTATGGGTCTTTGACTGACCGTGCTCGATGCTAAAGCCTACCTTTGTTACGTTTGAGACTTGCACATCAAAAATGGTGTTGATGTCATTATTGGAGTCCAACGCGCCCGGGGATATGGGCGTCCAACGAATCCCATAATCAAGTCCTGGCTTATTTGCGGCAAAAAGTCGCAGGTGTTTGAAGGTGTTTCGTGTCGGCGCAACAATCGTCTCAGGACCATTTTCGGAGATAAAGGCTGCATGTAATGGTGTGCTGGTTCCACCAGAAACCGTAAAGTTTTCAAAGTGGCACGACCGTGTGTCGCTTAATAAGAACATAGGCGTGCCGTATTGGTGCAGGCCGTGCCAAGCCAGATTTGTCGTTTCACGACCGGCGCCAAAGATACGGAGGCTGTTCACATTCGCCAAAACCAGTGTTTCGCTAATATCGTATCGACCAGCAGGCATGAAGATGCTCGCACGGGCATTCACACCACCTTCACGCCCGAACTGGGCCCATTTTATTGCCGCCTTGAATGCTCTGGTGTCTCCTGTTTCCACACATTCAGTCCAACACCCTTCACACGCTCCCGCGGAAGACCCGTCGACTTCGGGGTTCTTTGGGCATGGCGACCCTTCACGTCGGGGGTTTGCACCAAACCACAACACGTTGATCACCCCGCCATGTTGCCGCAGCCATCGTCCGGCACCGCTGTAGCCGTCGGGTATGATGGTCATCCCGCCATCATCGTCCAGAGTTAAATCTACAACCCCATTACCATTGAAGTCGTAAATCATAGAATCTCCAGCCATATAATCAGCCTTGGGGGTAAGGTCCCAGCAAAAGGTTCCGCCCCCGCCATCCCCGATACTATGATAGCCCTTCATATAGACACATTTCCCATCCACCAATGTGGGAAAGGCCCGCAAATCAGCCATGGTGTCCACGGTGTTCATCAGGTTGTCGGTGCTGGCCGCATCCACCAGGGCGCAGGTCCAGGTTTCGCCGTTCCACTGAGGAACCTGGCCTGGGCCGCAGGCACCAGAGAGCACAGCCAGAGCGTCGTTGTCTCCATCAGCAAGATCGGCGGGCAGACCGTTAATCGCGATCGGGTCAAGACTGGCCACCAGCACGTCAAGAGCCGCTGAACAAACCCAATTTAACCCATTCCATTGGACGATCTCTCCGGCTGCACAGAGGAGGTTGGAGAGAAGATCCGTGTTGGCATCATTAGCACAAGACCACACAGTGCCGTTCCATTTGGGAACTTCCCCAACCACACAGTTCAAACCGGTGAGAGTGTCTGTATTAGGTATGCTGCTGCACACCCAGGTGCTGCCGTCCCACTTCAGGATCTCATCGAGTGCGCACACCATACCGGCAAGGGTATGGTTGTCGCCGGCGACATACCCGAGACTCTCCAGAATATCCCCTAAGCCTGCCTCGGTGATAAAGTCGATTGTATCATCCACCTGGACGAAGTTTTCAGCCGGTTGGCCACCGAGGGTGACGGCGTTCTCGGATTCGACGGCCCGTTCGGCCAGATCGGCCCGCATGGCGTAGGGAACGGAGACCACCCGTTGGCGTGGTGCCAGGGGGGCGAGATCGTTGATTTGGATTTCAAGCCAGCGGCTGCCGTCGAGGAGGTCGGCGTCGAGCGGTTGTTCGGAGCCCAGCTCAACCCGGAAGACCCCATTTGCTACGTCGATGCCCGAATGGGTCTCGGTCCATAAGACCTCACCGCCCACCACATCTTCGTAAAGGGAGAATTTGAAGGCGTAGGGCGTGAGACACCCCTGGCAATCGATGGGGGTCCCCAGAACATCGGTCAGATAACCCTGGTACTCCAATCGGGTCGGCACCGCCGCCAGCACCACCGTCCCGAAAAACAGCCCCATACACAACGCCAATACCGACCGGCTCAACCAACGCATACCAACCTCCCAGAGTTCCATCCGCGAAAAGTGATTCTATCCCATAGAAAAACTCCGGTCGAGGACAGGGCGCAGCGCCCATTGCCTGGGTATCCTGCGTTTGACCGATAAAGAGCTCAAGACCCTGCGTACCCCACCGCGCCTGGTCTTTGAGAATCAGGTCCTACGACTCCTCGGTCGCTAAGAGGGGTTGAGGGCTGATTGGGTTAGTCGCAGTTCGCCTGCGGGGGACTGTCACTCATGCGCGAAGGCTGATTCTACCCCAAGGCCAAAATTCGGTCGGGGTCCG
>MDTE01009223.1_pt1 | contig 17313 bp, 17 predicted proteins | sample 811231 | NCBI WGS metagenome assembly MDTE01 (sample SAMN05326651, study PRJNA326480) | marine metagenome | isolation source: seawater | place: Indian Ocean: Red Sea | collected 2010
ATCATTAGAAATCAAATCGGATTTGAAATTTTAGGATCAAAGGATGAGAAAAATGATGATAAAGAAATTATAAATACATCTCTAAAATCACTTCAAAATATCAAATATTCGTCAGGAACACTCACTATTGGAAATGTTGAAATATTTAATTTGTTAATTTCAAAATTGGATATTCCAAAGAGATGGAAGTTAAGATTATCCAGGCACTTTTGGAGGGAAGAATATTTTAATGATTTGTTAAAAAGATTAGAAACTAATTCAGATGTTGACCCAACAATTGTAGAAATAGATAAAAAACGTTATGTGAACATGATCAAAGAAGATTTGTCAAATGTTGTGGCAGGAAGAACAATTAATGAAATACTAAAAAGATTTAATCAGAAAATAAAAGATCCTAGAAGAGCCAGTAAAGGAAAAAATGTTTCAAATATAATAAAAAGTTTTTTAAAAATAAAATGCCCGATGAATAAAGCTGCAATCGAGTTAAATAAATTTTTTAAAAAAAATAAAATAAATTTAGCTGTAGATCAAAAATATTTTCCAATCTCTAATAACAAAGTTTCAAAATTAAATGTAGTATTTTCAGCATCTTTTGGAAGGCAATTGGAATATTACACTGGGATGGTATTTAAAATTGATATTAAATCTAAAAACTTATTAAAAAATATTATTAATGGCGGTCGCTATGATGGTTTAATTTCAGACTTAGGGTCAAAAAAACAAACTCCAGCGGTAGGTGCTGCATTAAATTTATATTACTAATGATAAAAAAAATTTTAAATTGTGGGATTCCCAGCAAAGGTAGACTTAGAAAAGATGTTTTAAATATTTTTAGAAAAAATAAATTAACTCTCATTTCTGAAAGAGGAGAAAGAGACCTTTTAGGATCAATTAAACAACATAAAAATATTAAGATTTTGTATCTTCATGCTAGAGAAATCATTGAAAGACTAGGAGATGGATCTTTAGATCTTGGTTTTTCTGGTTTCGATTTACTTAAAGAAAGTGAGATAAATATTCAAAAAAAGATTAATGTTTTGAATAAATATGATTTTGGAAAAGCGACATTAGTCATTGCAATTCCAGATAAATGGATAGATGTTCAAACAATTGCAGATTTAGAGGAAATAGCGTTTGAATTTAAAGATAAAAAAAGAAAAAGATTGAGAGTCGCAACAAAATATCCAAATTTAACAAGGGAATTTTTGTTTTCAAAAGGAGTCACTCAATTTAAGTTAATTGATAGTTTAGGTGCAACAGAAGCCTATCCTTTTACAGGCTCTTCTGAGATTATCTCAGATATAACTTCTACTGGTGAAACTTTAAAAGCTAATAATTTACGTATATTAAAAGATGGAGAAATATTAAAATCAGAGGCGTGTATGATGATTTCTAAATCATCAAAGAGTAAAAAAGAGTTAAGAAAAATAGTAAAATTACTTTCTAAAAAGTAAGTCTCTCCAATAAATAAATACAATTTTAATAATATCTAGATTTCTTAAAATTGCATAAAGAAAAATGATTATCAGTATAAAACAAAATATCTTAATTAAAAAAAATATTTCCATTTTATTTATATTTTTTTTTTCTTTTAAAGCTTCCTTTGCCTTTTTTATTTTTTATTCTTTTTTGAGAATATTGTCTTGTGTATAAAACAGAAATTAGAGGATTTTTTCTACTTGTTTTAATGGTCATTTAACAAAAGATATATGCTAAGTATAAATTTTTCAATAATCTAGTTAAGGGGTTGATTTGGAAACATACACGTATATCTTACAAAATATGGATACGATTCTATTAATTATTTTAATTATATTGCTCAGCGCAACAGTAGTAATTCTTTATTTTAATTCTAGATTAAAATCTAAAAATGAAAATAAAGAATCAGAGGAATTGGCTAATCTGAATGCTGAAATAGTTAAATTAAAAGACAGTTTAAATTCTACTATTAATACATCATTAAATTCAATGTCTACTTCATTTAATTCATTGTCAACGGGGGTTACTAAAGATATGACTGCAGCTCTAACTAAAGTTGATGAAAAGGTTGGAAATTTTAATGAACAGGTAAAGATCCTTAATCAAAGCCAAGAGAGTATAACTAAAATTTTAGCTGGGGTAAAAAAGTATGGAACAGTAGCAGAAAGTTCTTTGGATGCTTTAATAAAAGATATATTGCCAGTTTCTCAATTTTTGAGAAACGTTAAGATGAAAGAGGAAACTAGTGAAAATGTAGAATTTGCTATAAAACTTCAGGGAGATGTTTTGGTTCCAGTTGACTCTCACTTTCCTTTAGAAAAATTTAAAGCAATTACAGATGCTTATGAAGCAGATGATAAAAAGGCAATTATTGATGCTAGAATGAAACTAGCTAGTGCATTTAGGATAAAAGCTAAAAGTATAAACGAAAAATACATAGTTCCTCCAAAAACAACTGATTTTGCGATTGTGTATGCGCCAACTGAAAGTCTTTATAAAGAATTAACGGAATATCAAGATTCATCATCCAAAGAACTTTTAACTCAGGAATTAATGAAAAAATATAAGATAGTAATTTGTGGTCCCAATACTCTTTCAGCTTACTTGCAATCTTTACACATGGGCTTCCAATCCTTGAAAGTTCAAAAAGGAGCAACAGAAATTTATAATCATTTAAAAGCAATAAGCACTAGGTTTTCTAGCCATTTTGATAATATTTATAAATTAAGAAAAAAACTTGAAGAAGCTATGAGTGTTGTTGATAGTTTTGGAAAAGATGCTAGATCAATCACTAGAACTTTAGAAAATATTAAAGATCCCGAGCAGGTTGAGAAAGCCGTACAATCAGAAAATGTAGAAAAATTCATTGATAGAAACAAACAACTTAAAAATTAATTTCGTTTTTAAGAAAATAAAGATTATAAGAAATTTTATGAAGTGGAATCATAAATACATTTATCCTAAATCTACAAGATCTATTTTTAGGGGTTCAAGGCATTATTCTGTTAATAATGAAAATCTTCCTTCAGTAACTACAATTTTAAAAGCAACAGAGTCAGAGGAAAAAAAAACTAAATTAGCTCAATGGAGAGAAAAAGTTGGACACAAACAAGCCGAAATTATCTCTAGAGAAGCAACTAATAGAGGAAGTTCTATGCATGTTTATTTAGAAAAATTTTTACTTGGGAAATTAAATATGGATTTACTTGGAGATAATACACGTGAAAAAATGATGGCAGATCAAATAATTGAAAATGGATTAAGAAATAAATTAAATGAAATTTGGGGATGTGAAGCAACTTTATATTATCCAGGCAAATATGCTGGATCAGCGGATTTATTAGGTATTTATGAAAATCGTCAATCAATAATTGATTATAAACAAGGAGGCAAAGAAAGAAAAGATGAGTGGAATGATGATTATTATTTACAACTTGCAGCATATTCTCTAGCACATGATGAAGTTTATGGTTCCAAAATAACTCAAGGTATAATTCTTTTTTGCACAAAAGATAATGTATTTCAAAGATTCATTATTGATGGAGAAAGATTAAAAAATTATCAAAATTTTTTCATGCAAAAGGTAGAACAATTTTATTCTCAAAAGGTGGAAAATTGAAATATGTAATTTGGGATATTGAGACTGATTCTGCTCAACTAGATTGGGCTACAATGATAGAAGTGGGAGCTATTTATTTAGATGAAAATTTTATAGAAAGAGAGAGATTTTCGGCTAGATGTAGAATACCTCAAGATAGAGTACCATCGGCAACAGCTCTATGTATTAACAAGTCAAACGTAGACTTGATTACTAAAGGCAATCAAAGCCATTATCAAATGATTGCACAATTAGAAAAAAAATTTAAAGAATGGTCTCCTGCTACATTTATAGGTTTTAGTTCAATTGGATTCGATGATGAAATTTTAAGACGAGAGTTTTTCAAGTCACTTAGAAAACCCTACTTAATTAACACCGAAGGTAATTCAAGACATGATGCACTCAATATGATTAAGGCAGCTTTTGCAATAGACGAAAATATTTTAAAAACAGAGCTTAATAATAAAGGAAATAAATCAATGAAATTAGAGTCTCTAGCGAGATTGAATGGCTATGATTCAAAAAATGCTCATTCTGCAATGTTTGACACTGAATTAACGGTTAAAATTTTAGGTTTATTAAAAGATAGACAACCTGATTTATGGCATGAATACCTTAAAACAAAAAGTAAAATTGTAGTAGAAAATTTAATCAAACAAGAAAAGATGTTTACTATAAATGAAAATTTTTTTGGTAAGAATTACCTATTCTTGGTTGCACCATTGCATCCTAAGTCATGGATGCATCCTGTTTATAAATGGGGACAGGTTGTAAATTTATCTGCAAATATAGAGGAGCTACAAAAACTTAATTATCAAGACTTAAAAAAGGAAATGAAAAAATCTCCACGTTTTTATAAAACAATTAAATCAAATAAAGCGCCGATTATCTTAGATAAAAATTTAGGCTTGAAGGTAAATCCATATAAAAGTATTGGAGAAAATTTACTTAATAAAAGAGCTGAACTAATGAAAAAAAATGAGAAGTTCTCTCAAGATATATGCAATATTTTAAAAGAGGCAGCTGAGGAAAAGATGGACTCTTTATCTCAAGAAGATATAGAGCCTGAAGAGTCAATATATTCTGGAGGTTTTATTTCTTCAAAAGATGAAGCTTTATTTCCAAAGTTTCACAGCTCAAATTGGAAAGAAAAATTTGTTTTGTTAGATAAGTTTCAGGACGATAGGCTAGTTACTTTTGGACATGGTTTGATATTTAATGAAGCTCCTGAAGTTTTACCAAAAGAAATCCATAAAAAGATTAAAAGAAGAATTGCTTCAAGAATTTTAAGTACGAATAAAGAAAAATGGTGGACTGTCTCAGCATTTTATTCTGAGTGTGATGAAATAAGAGAAAATAATGAAAAAATGTTTTCATTTAAAAATGTTGATGAAAAACTAAAATTTCTAGATGGAATCAATAACTATGTGATGAATCTTGAACAAAAGTATTCGGATGCATAGTTAATAAATATAAAAAAGATAATTTTGAACATTGAAAATTTGTTCTAATCATTTATATCAATAAAATGCTTATTGATTTTAAAGATGAAGATTTTGAAAAAAAAATTAAAAATGAGGATATTTCGGTAATTCAATTCTCTGCTGAATGGTGTGGTCCTTGCAAAGCTCTTAAACCTATAATGAACAAATTATCAGATGAATATAAAAACAAAGCCAGTTTTTATTATGCGGACATAGAGGATGGAGGAATTAATGCTGGAAGTGCAGCTGGAATAAGAGGTGTACCTACAGTAATTATATATAAAAAAGGTATTGAGGTAGATAGAAAAGTTGGCGGTGTCCCTGAGAGTAATATGAAAGAATTTTTAGATAAAAACATTTAGTTTAAATTTAATATTTCACCAGCTAAATATAAAGACCCTGTAATTAATATTATATCATTTTTTTTTAATGAGATTGATTTTAATGCGTCAAAAATATTTCTTTTATATTTTACATTTTTAAATTTTTTAAGTTTAGTTTTTAAATCTCTTCCAGAAATTGCCATAGGCTGATTTGGAACATCTATTGTTGTTAAGGTTGTTATATTTTTAAAATAATTCATAAATTTATTGTGATCTTTATTTGCCATCATCCCAAGAATTATATGTTTATTGCATTTTAAATCTTTTAAATATTGATTAATAACTTTGGCTCCTAAAGGATTATGAGATCCATCAATAAATAATTTATTTTTTTTAACTAAATTTTTAATTTTCCCTTTTTTTATTTCTTGTAGTCTTGCAAAACTATTTATTTTTGAAATTCCTTTTTTTATATTAATATCTTTTAATTTTAATTGTTGAATTGTTCTCAAGGTTGCAATTGCACTCGCAATATTTTCAAGTTGAAACTTACCAAGTATCTTAGGATAAGATAATTTTATTTTATAAGATTTATTTTCCTTATATATAAAATCATTTTTATTAAATAATAAATTATAATTTTCGTTATAAAAAAGTTTTTTAGATGAATTTTTAATTATATTTTTTTTTATCTCTTTATCAATTTTCTTAGAAGTTTGTTTAGCAATTATAATTTTAGAATTTAAAAGGCTAGAAGTTTTTTCAAAAATAATTCTCTTTATATTTTGATCATTTTTAGGTAACCAATCTAAATGGTCTAAACCAATTGGAGTAACAATATTAGCTAAATTTTTCTTAAGAATATTTGTTGCATCAAAACGATGAAATAAACCTGTTTCAACTAGATTAATATTATTTGGGTACAGTGCTGCTTTATAAAAATATGCAGAGGTCAATATTTCAAAAAAAGTGATAGGTCTGTTATTATTAATTTTTTCAACTTTTTCTAAAAGATCTGCAAGCTCGTTGTCTTTAATTTCTTTATTGTTAAAAATGAATCTTTCATTAATTTTTTTAATATGTGGGCTAGTATAAATATTGCATTTATATTTAGCCTCTTTCAAAATTGAATACATTGCTTGGATAGTTGAAAACTTTCCATTAGTTCCAACAACTGAAATTACTTTAATTTTATCTTGAGGATTATTTAATTTGCAACAAAGATTTTTAATTCTATCTAAAGATAGATCAATTTTTTTAGGATGCAGCTTTTGTAAGCGACTGATTATTTTCTGAAGTCTCATTTTCTTCAGTGCTTATATCAGAATTTTTCTTTAACAATATCGACAATAAAGTTCCTATTTTCTCTGATAGATTTTTTCTTTCAACGATTAGATCTATAAATCCTTTTTTCATAATAAACTCTGAAGTTTGGAAATCTGGTGGCAATTCCTCTTTGACAGTACCTTGGATTACTCTTTTTCCTGCAAAAGCAATTAATGCTCCAGGTTCAGCGATGTGAATATCTCCAACCATTGCATAACTTGCTGTAATCCCTCCTGCTGTTGGGTCTGTAAATAATACTATGTATGGTAAATTATTTTTTTTTAATTCATTTATAGCAATAATCGAACGAGGCATTTGACTTAAACTAATCATTGAGGCTTGCATACGCATACCCCCTCCACTTGTACATATCAATAACGGTTGTCGATTTTCAATTGAATATTGTGCAGCATACAATATATTTTCACCCTCACCAGCTTCTACAGATGCTCCTAAAAAATCAAAATCAGATGCAACAGCTGTTAATTGTATATTATTAATTTTGCCAGTTGCTATTTGCATACTACATTTTAATCCAGTTTTTTTTCTAGCACTTTTCAATCTATCTTTATATGATTTGGTATCAAAAAATTCTAATGGGTCATCTTGAGGTAAAGGTGTTTCTAATATTTCATAATTATTTTTGCCAAATAAAATATCAAACCTTTGATTAGGTTTGATCCTGTGGTGTTTATTACAATCTGGACATACCCATAAATTTTCCTCTAAAACTTTTTTTAAAATAGGACCTCTACAACATGACATCCAGTCACTTTTTGCTATTTCTTCTTTGGTAGCTCTTTTGTGAAAAGCAGTTTTAATTTTTTCACCAGCTTTTATAATTTTAGTTATCCAATTCATTTAATTTTATTTTTAAGTTTTCTTACTAACTTACCTACATTTATGACAGGATTTTGTCTACTTTTTAAACTTCTTGAAATTTCTTTACAAATAGCGCTTCCTACAACTAATCCATCCGCAGATCTTAATTTTCCAATTGTTTTTTCGGTAATTCCAAAACCAATAACTATATTCTTTGAAGGACTTAATTTTTTAATTATTTCATAATTTTCCAAAATTTTTTTTGTAGTTACTTTTAAAGCAGATCCTGTCGTAGAAATCATAGAAATCATATAAACCATTGAGTCTGAAATATTTAAAATTTTTTTCATCCTTTTAATATTTGTAGTGGGGGCAATAAGCTGGATAAAACAAATAGAATTTTTTTTGCACAATTTTGAAAATTTCTTGTTATCTGGATAAGATAAATCAACAACAATTAAACCATCTACACCCGATTCTTTACATTTTTTAATAAATTTTATTTCACCATAATTAAAAATCATTTGATAATAACCCATTAATATTAATGGTTTAGAAGATTTAATTTTTTTATATTTTTTAACTAATTTAAATATATCTTTTAGTTTCATCCCGTTATTTAAAGCTCTGTATGAACTATTTTGTATCTCTTTTCCATCAGCAGTAGGACAATTATGTGGAATACCCCATTCTACAACATCAACATTTTTTGAAATTGTTTTTAAAATATTTAAAGAGGTTTTTTTATTATTATCTCCACAAACTGTGTATGATATCAGAGCTGATCTATTTTCTTTATTTGCATTTTTAAATGCTATATTAATTTGATTGTTCATTTAGGATAATATCCAATATTTTCTATATAAATTTTTTTGTCCTTGTACCCCTTTCCACAATTATTTACTACAATGACATCGCTTTTTTTAAGTTTGGGAGCGATTTTTATACATTCGCTCCAAGCATGGGCCGGTTCAAGACTTGGTCTCAATTTTTCTAATTTAGACACAAGTTTAAATGCATTCAGTGCATCTTTGTCTGAAGCAAATGTGTAACGAGCTCTTTTTGTATCTTTGAGTAATCCATGTAAGGGCGACGAACCAGGGTAATCTAAACCTGCTGATAAGGAATGAGTTTCTGCAATCTGACCATCTTTGTCAGTCAAACAATATTGTGCAGCACCATGAAGTATTGCGACTTTAGCATTTGTAGCTAAAGGAGCTGCATATTTCGCTTCCACACCTATGAGCTCAACTTGTTTTTTATCATAATCTATAAATTCATTCCAAAAGCCTAGAGCCGAACTACCTCCACCTATTACATTGATAAGTTTTAGTTTAGGAATTTCTCCAAATTCTTTTATTAATTGCTTTTTTAATTCTCTTGAAATTTGAGATGTACTCCATGCACAAATTTTCAAAAAAATATTTGCCCCAATTGCACTGCCTACTGCTAAATGAGTAGTATCACAATTTGAAACATAATACCTCATACATTCTGAGACTGCATCAACAAGTGTTTTTGATCCAGAGTCAACAGGCACAACTTCAGCACCTGCCTCTTTCATAAATTTCACATTAGGTGCTTGTCTCGAAATATCTTTGGTACCCATAAAAATTTTTGCAGATAATTTCATCTCTTTAGCAGCAAGAGCCAAATTCTTTCCAAACATTCCAGCTCCAGTGTCTCCTGCGATAAATTTACGGCCTGACTCTTTACAAATTAAAGCATTAACCGTTGCATGATAAGCTTTATGAGCATCGCCATTGATAGCTGAAACATCTTTACACCATATTTGAGCTCCTCCTAAATATTTGGTCAAATTTTCTAATTTAAAAAAAGGTGTTTCACCACCTAAATAATGTTGAAAGTAATAATCCCTTTTTTTTAAAAATTTCTTATTTTTTCTTAATTTCTCAAATAGTTTTGATAAGTCTTCGATTGGTTTTCGAGCTGTCTCTGCTACAAAATTCCCACCGAATTTACCATTACAATAGAATCCAAATTTATCGTGTTGGTCTATGATGTTAATTCCTTTTTTTAGTTTCATATTTTTTCAGCCAGACTAAGTAATTTATTAATTTTATTTAAGTCTTTATTTCCCTCATTATTTTCTAAAGATCCACTAAGATCAATAAAAAACTCTTCATAATTCAAATTTGGAATATCCTCAATTTTAATATTCCCAGCGATCATTTTATCAAGAGAGGTTGGTACCGAATTAAGTAGAGAGTGATCGAAGCCTACTGATTTTTCATACCCCTTTCCATCAAAGAGTAAAATTTCTGATAATCCTACGTATTCTTGAAAATTATTTACATCCTTTTCATCATTGATTGTTAAAGCTGTGATTATTTTTTTTTTATATTTTTCTTTGATTTTTTTTGTTCTTATTGGATCAACATTGTAAAGTTGATAATAATCAAAGTTTAAATTTTTAATCTTTTCTAAAATATCATTATTAGGGTTAACAAGCACTGAAACAAATTTCACATTTTTTTTATCAACATTAATAAGGTTTTCTAATTTTTCATATTCTACAAATCTTTTACTTTTTTTATAATTTGTAATGAACCCAATAAAATTTGGTGGATTTGGATGATCTAAAATATATTTTAAAGTTTTAGGATCCGAGACCCCACAAATTTTAAAGCCTTTGATCATTGATTTAAATGATCAATTAATTTTTGGACATTTTTTTGGATATTACCTTTTGTAATTTCCCTTCCTATCACTAACCAGTTTGCACCATTTTTGATAGCTTGATAAGGTGTTAAAGTTCTTTTTTGATCATTTGTCTTTGAGCCAAATCTTACACCTGGAGTTATTATTTCTTTTTTGAATACCTTTTTTACTAATTCTACTTCTTGAGCACTACATACGATGGCATCTAGCTTTGCCTTATTTGCCAATCTCGCTTGATATAAAACCAATTTTTTAACATCTTTATTATATCCAATTTCTTTGAGTGCTTTATTATCTAATGAAGTTAGTATAGTTACACCGATTAATTTTATTTGGCCTGATACTTTTTTAGCAGCTCTAAGCGCATCTAAACCTGAACTTATATGAATTGTCAAATAATTCACTTTTAAATCTTTAATTGCTTTTATAGCCGAAGAACAAGTGTTTGGAATATCGTGAAGTTTTAAGTCAGCAAAAACTATTTTATTCTTTAATTTTGATAAAAATATTCTTCCATTTTTAGAATTTATAAATTCAAGACCAAACTTATATCCAATTTTAATTTTGGAATTTTGGGTCTTATTTATTATCTCTCTAATTTTTTTTATATTTGTGGTATCACAGGCAACAAAAATATTTTTATTATTCATTATTTAATTTTTTAAACAAGTCCTTAGACATTTTGAAGTGAATTGTTTTTTTTTCTGGAGTGTGCACTTTTTCACCAGTCTTTGGATTTCTAGATATTCTTGCTTTTTGAGTTTTTGATGAAAATACACCAAATCCTCTTAACTCAACTCGCTCTCCACGTTTAAGAGTTTTTTTTATTTCTTTCAAAATTATATCTGTAAATTTTTCTAAATCTTTTTTTAAAAAATTAGGATAGTTCTTTGAAATTTGTTTTAAGAGCTTAGATTTTACAATAGCCAATTTTCTAATCTTTTATTATTTTTTTTCCTCTTTTTTCTTTAGATCTTCTGACAGAGATGAAAATGGTAAGTTTTTTCCAGAGTCTTCAGCTCCATATTTTTCCAAAGCTTCTTTTTTGTCTAATTCTTCAAGTAATCTTATACTTAAAGATACTTTTCTTTTATTAAAGTCTATTTCAGAGATTGCACAGTCTATCCTTTCACCACCTGTAAATCTAGATGGTCTAGCATCTGCTGCATTAATTGCTATTTGCGATTTTCTTATCTGAAAATCCATTTCACATCCTTCAGGTCTTACGGTTAAACCTTTATTATCAGTTGATATTATCTTAACAGTAATTGTTTGGTTAATTTTTTTATCTTTAAACCAATCAAAAGGGTCAGGTTTAGTTTGTCTTAAACCAACTCTAATTTTTTGTTCTGAAGCTTTTATTTCCAGAACTTTCACTTTTATTTTTTCACCTTTTTTGTATTTTGCAAGTTCCTCTTCACCATTATTGAGATATGTTAAATCATTACAATGTAAAAAAGTGTCTATATCTAAATCTTTTACTTTTACAAATAACGAATACTCATTTTTATTAGAAATTTCTCCTTCAATAATTGTATCGATTGGATATTTTTTCTCAAAAGTTTCATAAGGATTTTCTTTTGTAAGTCTATGAGATATTGCAACTCTTCTTTTTTCTTTATCAATTTCTGTTATAACGCAATCTATTTCATCTCCAACTTTGAACATTTTTTTTGCTGAGATATTTTTTTTAGTCCAGCTAAGCTCACTAGAGTGTAATAAAGTTGTTAATCCAGGCTCTAATTCACAAAATGCACCAAAGTCCATTATTTTGACCACTTTGACCTTGTAAATTTTATTTAGTTCATAATTTTCAATATGCTCGAATGGATCAGGTGATAACTGTTTTACTGAGCAACCTACTTGGAGTTTTTCTTTATCAACAGAAATTACTTTAAGATCATGTTTTTCACCAATATTAAATACTTCATCAGGATGATTAACTCTTGAATATGAAATTTCTTGTAAGTGGACTAATACATCTAGTTCATTGTTTACGTTAAAAAAACAGCCAAATGAACTGTATCCTTTGACCTCTGCATTTTTTATTATGTCTCCAACTTTATATCTTTCAATTATTTTAGCTTTATCCTCTTTTTTATAAGAAGAAATAATCTCTCTCCTTGAGACACATGCATTACCTCTAATTTTATCTAATTTTATAATCGCAAATTTTTGTGGCTCATTCATTAAATGACCAATATCTTTTAAAGGTTTGTCACTTATTTGTGATCCTGGTAAAAACATTAATGATCCAGTCTCTACATGTTCAACTATTGCTCCACCTTTGCATTTTGATGTGATACGGCCCATAATCGGTTCATTCTTCTCATATGCCTCAACTAATTTATCCCAACCTTTAATTTTTTGAGCTTTACTAGCTGAAACTAAAACTTCACCATTTTTATCTTCGATCTTTTCTAAAAGAACAGGGATTGTTTCTCCTAATTTTATCTTGTCAGTTAGGCCCATGCTTTTTAACTCATTTACATCTAATACAGGTTCGCTTTTAAGTCCTTCCACAAAGAGAAAAATAAATTTTTCGGTAATTTTATTGATTTTACCTTCAATTATTTTACCTTCTTCAATATTTACCTTTGATAATTGACTATTTAGTAACTTTTCAAATTCTTGTGACGCGGGGCTTGATAAATCTTTATATATTTCCATTCAAATGTTAATTACTATTAATTTTATTTTTAGCTCAGACCTTTTAGATAAAATTAATCTTTTTATCAATACTGAATCTTTGATTTTTTATGACCACAATCTTATTATTTAACGGATTTTAGCACCTAAAAACTTAATTTTTTTCAAAAAAGAGGGAAAAGAGGTCTTAATGGAGTCTTTATCGTGTATTTCCCAATTACCACCAAAAATTAGAGCAGCTATAGAACAAGTCATAAATACCCTATGATCTTTTAAAAATTTTTTAATAATAATGTTTTTTTTAATTTTTAATTTTGGGTTTCCATAAATCTTGAGACTATTGTTAGTAACCACGTTTTTTATGCCCATAAGTGATAAAATTTTTGATCCCCATAAAAGTCTTGGACTTTCTTTTTGATTAAGTTCTGACAAATTTTTAAAAGTTGATATTCCATTTGCTTTTGCAGCCACTAAAAAAATTAACAAAAATTCATCAATTGCTGCAGAATTGAATTTGGTTGGACAATTTATTGGCTTAACTGAATTTGAGCTCTTTACTAAAAGATCAGCTACCTTTTCTCCTTTATAATTTCTTAAATTTTTAAAATTAATACTTATTCCCATTAACCTTAAGATTTTGATTATTCCAATTCTTGATTGATTAACATTTACATTTTTAATCTTTAATTTTGAATTTTTCGATAACGCAGTTAAAACAATAAAAAATGCACTTGAACTAATATCTGATGGAATTTTATAATTTAATGATCTAATCTCTTTTTTTCCATTTATCTTAATTATATCTATATTATTTTTTTTTTCTGTAATAATAGGTAATTTTAAATATTTAAACAATAACTCAGTATGATCTCTAGATTTTTTTGCATTAATTAAAGTTTCTCCTTCAGTATTCAATGCTGCTAACATCACAGCACTTTTACATTGTGCTGAACCCTTTTCCTCAAAGTATTTAATTGATTTAGGAAATTGTGTACCCTTGATATAAATTGGCAATTTTCCATAATTAGTTGTAAATTTTGCTCCAAATTTTTTTAAGGGATTAGTAACTCTATAAAAATCTCTTTTTGATAAACTTTTATCACCTATTATTTTAATTTCTTTTTTTGCATGTACCAATAAACCTAAAATCAGTCTTGCTAATGTACCTGAATTACCTGCATTTAGTATAATTTTTTTTTTATAATTATATCCATTAAGCCCTAGTCCAACTATTTCACAAAATGTTTTTTTTAATTTTATTTTTACACCAAGTTTTTTTAAACAGTTTAGTGTATTTAAAACATCTTCTGATTTCAAAAGATTTCTAGATTTTGATTTACCTTTGGCTTGGGATGCTATTAAGGCCCATCTTATTGATAAACTTTTATCTCCTTCAATCTCTAGAGTTTTGTTAAAAGATTCAATTATATGATTAATCTTTAAAACCTTATTCATTGTTTTTTTTAACTAATTTATTTTAAAAGACTCTCCAAAGTAAGCATTTCTTGCATCAATATTTTGAATTAAATTACTTGGAGTACCTTGAGCAACTACTTTTCCATTATGAATTATGGCTGCAGTATCAACACATGCTAACAGATCTCTAGCTTGGTGGTCACATAATATAACAGATATATTGTTATTACTTTGCAAATCTACAATTATTTCTTGGAGTATTTTGATTGTCATAACATCCAGAGCAGCAAATGGCTCATCTAATAGTAGTATTTTTGGATCTGAAATTAATGATAAAGCAATTACTAATTTCTTTTTTTGTCCTCCAGATATATAGTCAGCTTTGATATCTCTTATTGGATCTAATTCAAATTTTGAAATTAAAGAATTTATTTTTTCCTCTCTAAAACTTAGATTTTCAATTGTTATTTCTGCTATTGCTTTGAGGTTTTCATAGACAGTTAAATCATGAAAATAACCACCATTTTGAGGTACAAAGCCAATTTTATATTTTAACGTTCTTTGATATATGGGATATCCATTTACTCTTTCGGAGTTAATCATAATCGATCCAAAATCTGGAGAAATAAAGCCTGTAATCAGATTAAATATTGTAGATTTACCCGCTCCATTTGCACCAAGTAAACCTAAAATTTGTCCATTGTTTAATTGAAGATTTAAGTTATCTAAAATTATTTTTCTTCCATATTTTAATGAAATTTTATCCATTTTTAATACTGTATTTTTATCTTTAAATGATTTTATTCTAAATTTTTTAATGTTTGACATTATTATTTGATATTTACATTTACACTATCATTATTATCTTCCATATATATTCCAATTTTTTTTGTGATCAAATCTATTTTAATCTTATCAGCAGATATTGTTCCCAGGTCGCTGTAGTATTTTATATCTTTATAGATAGTTATGTGATTATTTTCAAAGTCAAGATCCATATTATTTGAAAAAATAGTGTTATCTAAATATTTAATTACAACGTTTTTACTAAATTGTGTATTATAATTAGAATTATTATATATTGCTTTACCTGATGTTACTGTAAGAGGAATATTTGTTTGATCTAAAAATATTGCCAAAACTTGGTTCATTATTACAATTTCTACACTATTTTCATAGGTTATTTCACTTAAATCTGATTTAACGATATATTGGCTATTATTATCTAATTTAATTTCATATTTTAAGTTTTTAATAAGGTTATTTTCAGGATTAAGAACTTGTTCATCTTCATTTTCAATATTCTCAATTTCAACTTCAAGTTCTTTTTTTTCACTAAAATAAACTTTATAAAAAATAATTGAGGTAAAGATTATAAAAAAAATAAGTAATAATTGTATAATCCTTTTCATTATTATTTCAAAATGTTCAAAAGATTATGAATATGAATTACACCTATAGTTTTTTTTTTTATTTTTTTTGTTGTAAACACAAACATTTGTAATTTTCTTTTTATTCATCAAAGATAAAATTTCTGTGACAAGCATATTTTCATTTACTATAAAAGGTTTTTTTGTCATGACTGATTTAATTTTTAAATTTTGAAAATTTATCTTTTTTTGCATAAGTCTTTTCAAATCACCATCAGTAAAAACTCCAGCATTTAAACCTTGATTATTAATTACAACTAAAAATCCTAATTTTTTAATATTAAGAATTTTTAATGCTTTTTTCATAAACTCATTTTCATTTATAAAAGGTATTTTGTTTCCAGTAAGCATTATATCACCTGCAGTTTTTAATTTATTTCCTAAGTTTCCTGCAGGATGAAATTTTTTAAAATCTAATTTTCCAAATTTTTTTTTTTTCATTAGTGCAATACAAAGAGCATCACCTAATGCCAATTGAGAAGTTGTACTTGAGGTAGGAACTATTCCGTAGCCCGATTCTTGGACCTGAGGAGTTAAAAGTTTAATATTTGAAGCTTTATATAAATTTGAATTTTTATTCGAGACAATTCCTATTAAAGTAACTTTATTAGTCCTTGCATATTTAATTATATTTTTTAATTCATCAGTTTTGCCTGAATAGCTAATTAATATTAGAATATCATGATTAGTAATTCTTCCTAAATCTCCATGTGAACAATCATTGGCAGAAATAGAGAAAGATGGCGTTCCTACAGATGATAAAGTTGCAGATATTTTTGAAGCTATAATTCCACTTTTACCTACTCCACAAATAATTACCTTAGATTTACATTTTCCAATAGTTCTTACAGCATCATTAAAAGATTTATCTAAAGAATTTTTTAATTTTTTTAAAGCTTTGATCTCTAAATCAATTACATTTTTTCCCAATTCATAAATTTCATTTTTCATAATTAGTGTGCCCAAATATCATCTTTAAACATTGCCAAATCAAGATCTACTCTTGTTTTGACAAATTTAAGACATTCTTTGTATAGCTCTATTCTTTTCTCTCGGGTAAGAATTTTAACTAATTCATTATGAATTTTATGAAGAAATATTACGTCATTCGCACAATATTTTAATTGTGCAGGAGTTAAGTCTCCTCCAAAATCTGAATTTTGAAATTGTTTACTAATGTCAATGTTTATAAATTCTTTTATCAAGGTTTTGAGTGAATGATTGTCAGAGTAAGATCTTGCTAATTTTGATGCAATTTTTGTGTCAAATATATTTTTTGTATCGGTTTTTAGATAATATTTAATATGTGCAATATCTGCTCTTCCATAATGAAATATTTTTGTAATATTTTCATTTGATAAAATTCTTGCAAGATTAGGGGCTTTATAAGATGTCCTATCTAGTTGAACTATATGTGCGTCTAAATTTCCGCTAGATACTTGCACCAAACAAAGAGGATCCCTTTTTATATCTAAACCCATGAACTCACCATCTACAGCTATTACATTGCCTAAATTTAAATCATCTGGTAAATCAGCTTTGTGAAGTTTAATATCAATATTCATTTTTAAATATATATATATGAAACCTAAAAATTGTCTAAT
>MDTE01154910.1_pt1 | contig 17313 bp, 12 predicted proteins | sample 811231 | NCBI WGS metagenome assembly MDTE01 (sample SAMN05326651, study PRJNA326480) | marine metagenome | isolation source: seawater | place: Indian Ocean: Red Sea | collected 2010
ATTCGAACCCACGGTCCCTTTGACAGTACACAAGCTTTCCAAGCCTGCGCCTTAAACCGCTCGGCCATCTCTCCGTTTAGGTTTCTTTGTTTATTTTTAAAACACCAATAAAAGCTTCTTGTGGAATTTCTACTTTTCCAAATTGTTTCGCTCTAGCTTTGCCTTTTTTTTGTTTATCCAAAAGTTTTCTTTTTCTATCTCTTGCTCCTCCGCCATGAATTTTAGTTAGAACATCTTTTTTAAATCCTTTAATTGTTTCTCTTGCAATAACTTTGCCACCAATTGCAGCTTGAATTGGAATTTGAAAGTTGTGTCTAGGAATTAATTCTTTAAGTTTTTCACAAACTAAGCGCCCTTGTGTTTGGGCAAAGTCTTTGTATATTATCATGGACAAAGCATCAACGGACTCCGAATTAACAAGTATTCCCATTTTAACTAAATTTCCTTCTTTATATCCTGTAATCTCATAATCAAAACTAGCGTAACCGCTAGAAATGGATTTAAGTCTATCGTAAAAATCAAAAACAACTTCATTTAATGGCAGTTCATAATTTAACACCGCGCGATTTCCTGAATAAGTTAGATTATTTTGAACGCCTCTTTTATCTTGGCATATTTTAATTATTGATCCTAAATACTGGTCTGGAGTAATTATTGTAGCTTTTATCCATGGCTCTTCTATTGATAAAATTTGTGTTGGATCGGGCATATTGGTTGGATTTTGTAATTCTTGAACCGACCCATCTCTTTTATTTATCTTATAAATTACACCAGGTGTAGTTGTTATCAGATTAATATCAAACTCTCTTTCTAGTCGCTGAGTTACTATTTCTAAATGCAATAAGCCTAGAAACCCGCAACGAAACCCCAAACCTAAAGCACTTGAAGATTCAGGATCGTAGGAAAAACTAGAATCGTTAAGTTTTAACTTTGCTAAACCGTCCTTAAGTTTTTGATATTCTGAATTATCAACTGGAAACAAACCACAAAAAACTACAGGTTTGCTTGGTTTAAAACCTGGCAAAGGTTTCTCAATTGGATTCGAGGAATCACATATTGTGTCGCCTACTTTTGTATCTGATAGGTTTTTTATTCCTGTAATTATAAATCCAATTTCACCTGATGAAATTTTATCCATATCCTTAGGTTTGGGGGTAAATACTCCAACTTTTTCTATATTATGTTCCGTATTATTGGACATCATTTTAATTTTCATACCTTTTTTTAAATTTCCATCTATAACTCTTACTAATATAACAACGCCTAAATAACTGTCATACCAACTATCTACCAATAAAGATTTTAATGGATCGTTAAGATTTCCTTTAGGAGAGGGTAAATTGTTTACAATTGACTCTAAAATATCCTCGACTCCTTCGCCAGTTTTTCCGGAACAATTAATAGAGCGGCTAGTATCTATGCCAATTACATCATCTATTTGTTTTTTAACTTTTTCGGCATCTGAGGCAGGTAAATCAATTTTATTTAGCACAGGTATAATTTCATGATTATTTTCAAGAGCTTGATAAACATTAGCAAGGGTTTGCGCTTCTACTCCTTGAGTGCTATCTACGATTAATAAGGATCCCTCACATGCAGACAAAGATCTACTAACTTCATAGCTAAAGTCTACGTGACCTGGAGTATCAATAATATTAAGAATATAATTTTTTCCATCCTTTGCTTTATAATTTAATCTTACCGTTTGAGCTTTTATAGTAATGCCTCTTTCTCTTTCAATATCCATCGAGTCTAGAACCTGCTCTTTCATTTCTCTATCAGTTAAGCCTCCACATTTATGAATTAATCTGTCCGCCAGAGTGGATTTACCATGATCGATGTGTGCAATTATTGAAAAATTGCGAATAATTTCATTTGCTGACATTAGGATCTTAGAGTTGCGTCCGTTGCTTCTTGAACTTTTGATATGATTTTTTTACTTACTTCTTCAATTTCTTTATCGCTTAAAGTTTTATCTTTAGGCTCTAAAGTTACATTAAAAGCGATTGATTTCTTTCCTGGAGCAATATTACCTCCTTGATAAATATCAAATATTTTTACATCTTTAATTAATTCTGTATCTACTTTTCTTACTAAATTAATAACCTGTCCTGAACTATACTTTTCGTCAATAACAAATGCAAAATCTCTAACAACTTTTTGAAAATCTGAAACAATAAATTGAGGTTTAGTTTCTCTAATTTTCTTTCTCGATTGCGGTATATTATCTAAAAAGATTTCAAAACCTAAAACGTTATCGGTTCTTAAATCTAATTTTTTAATAATAGAAGGGTGTATTTCGCCAAAATATGCTAGTTCAGGGCCGTTAGATGAACCCAGCGATAATAAGCCAGATCTTCCTGGATGATACCATTTTTTTGTTTTATTGCTGACGGCTATTTTAGAATTACTAATGCCAATTTCATTTAAAGTTCTTAAAACATCATTTTTAATGTCAAAAACATCAAAATTTCTTTCTTTCTCTATCCAGTTCTTTCTAGAATATTTTCCTGTTTTAATTGCACCGATCATTGTTAATTGTTCTCCGGGTTTATTGCCAGTAAATACTGGACCTATTTCAAATAACATGAGGTCCTCAAAGTTTCTATGAATATTTTTTTTAGCACTACTGAGTAAATTTGAATAAAGTGATGACCTTAAAACATCCAAGTCAGATGAAATAGGGTTAGATAGTTTAATTTCATTTTTTAATTCAGAAAATAGAATATCTGATTTTGAATCTGTAAATGACCATGTTACTGCTTCGGTATAACCTTTTGAAGCAACAGATCTTTGAGCAAAATGAAAAAGTTTTTGCTTGTAATTCAATGCGTCTTTTATATTTTCTTTTTCAGGGTTTATTAAAGGCACTTTATCATAGCCTTTGATTCTTGTTAGCTCTTCTATAAGGTCTATATCTTCCTTGATATCTGGTCTCCAGGTAGGTGGTAAAATTTTAATTTTTTTACCACTCACTTTTAAAGAGCACCCTAGTGAAGACAAAATTTTTTTTATTTCTGTGCTTTTTATTGAAAATCCAATAACTTTTAAAAACTTTTCAGAATCTAAATCAATAGTTTGTCTTCCATCTTTAAGTTTTCCCACAATTGAAAATTTACTGACCTCACCTCCGCAAATATTTTTTATCAGGTTTGCTCCTAATTCTAAGCCCAATTGTATTGAATCTGTATCTACTCCTCTTTCAAATCTGTATTTTGCATCTGTGTCTATGTTGAGTATTTTAGAAGTTTTACGAATTGAGGAAGGGAAAAAGTAGGCAGATTCTAATAAAATATTTTTTGTAGAAAATTCTGTTCCTGATCTAGTTCCTCCAATTATTCCACCGAGACCCAAAACTCCCGACTTATCAGAAATAGCGCACATATTGTTTTGCAAAATATATTTTTTGTTATCTAATGCTTCAAAACTTTCGCCTTTTTTAGAACTTCTTACAATTATTTCTCTATCAATTTTATCAGCATCATAAGCATGTAAAGGCCGATTTAAGTCAAACATAACGTAATTTGTAACATCAACAATTGCTGAAATTGGTTTCAAGCCCAAAGATAAAATTCTTTTTTTTAACCATTCAGGACTTTCTCTATTTTGAACATTTTTAATATACACGCTGCCAAAAACTCCACACCCTTGGTCTTTTTCTTTTTTTATTGAAACTTTAATTGGGCTTTTGAATTTTTTATTTATTTTGATTGGAGGTTTTTTTTTAAGCTTTCCTAAACCTGAAGATGCCAAATCTCTAGCAATACCTTGGACTCCCAAGCAATCAGGTCTATTTGGCGTAATAGCGATATCTAAGGTTTTTTCTCCTGTATTTTTAAAATATTTATCGCCAATATTTTTTCCTTTTTTATTTATTTCAATAATACCTTCTTTATCTGAAGATTCATCTAATTCATAACCTGAGCAAAGCATACCGTGAGATTCTATTCCCCTTATTTTTGCTATTTTTAATTTCATCTTCGTTTTTGGAATGATTGTGCCTGGAGGCGCATAAACTGTAAACAATCCATCTCTAGCGTTTTGAGCTCCGCAAACTACTTTAATTAAATTGCCATCACCTATATCTACATCACAAAGTGTCAACTTATCTGCATTTGGATGTTTTTGAGATTTTACAATTTTACATACAATAAAATTATTCAAATTATCATTTGATGATTTTATATTTTCTACTTCTAAACCTATTTCTGTTAATCTTTCTGCTACTTGATTTAAATTTGCCTTGGTAGCTAAATGATTTTTTAACCAAGATAAAGTGGTAATCATCTACTCAAACCTCTATAATTTGTCGGAATATCAAGTGGGTCAAACCCATAAAATTCTAACCATCTGATATCACTTTCGAAGAAAGATCGAAGATCATTTATTCCGTACTTGAGCATAGCCAAACGATCAATTCCCACTCCAAAAGCATATCCTTGGTATTCTTTTGAATTTACTTTTGCATTTTTTAATACATTTGGATGAACCATCCCGCAACCAAGAATTTCTAACCATTTGTCGCCTTCACCAATTTTAATTTTTCCATCTTCAATTTTATATCCAATATCTACTTCTGCAGATGGTTCCGTAAAGGGAAAATGGCTGGGTCTAAATCTTATTTTAACTTTTTCAACTTCAAAAAACTTTTTAACAAAATAATATAAACAACCCTTTAAGTGACCCATGTTGATATTTTTATCAATATGCAAACCTTCCAATTGGTGAAACATAGGCGAATGTGTTTGATCGCTATCATGCCTATAGGTTCTTCCAGGAGCAATTATTTTAAATGGTGGTTTGCCTTTTAACATTGTTCTTATTTGCACTGGCGAAGTATGAGTTCGTAAAAGCAAATTCTTGGAATGGTCAAGATAAAAAGTATCATGCATATCTCTTGCAGGATGATTTTCTGGTGTATTTAGTGCAGAAAAATTATAATATTCATTTTCAACATCAGGTCCTTCTTCTACAGAAAAACCTATCTCTGAAAAAATAGAAGTAACCTCATCTATAACTTGTGAAACTGGATGAATTTTTCCACAAAAAAATGTTCGTCCAGGTAAAGTTACATCTATATTTTCGTTTTTAAGTTTTTTATTAATTTCAGATTGATCAAAATTAGAAATTTTTTTTTCAAGAATTTCGCTTACTTTTTTTTTTAAAGAATTAAGTTTTGAAGCATATTCTTTTCTTTCGTTTGCTTCCAAACTACCAACTTTCTTAAAAAGCTCTGTTATAATTCCCTTCTTACCAAAAATTTCGGTCTTGACCTGATCATATGATTTACGATTATCAACATTATTTATTTTACTTAAAATGTCAGATTCAATTTGATTTAAATTTTGCATACAAAAATAATTTTACTGATTCTCTATTTTAATAAAGATAATAGAAATATTCTTATTAGTTAAGGGAGGATTGTACTTTTTTTACTATAGATTTAAACGCCTCTGGGTTGTTATAAGCAATATCAGCCAATACTTTTCTATCTAGCTTAATACCTGACTTATTTAATCCATTTATAAACTTCGAATAACTAATACCTTCTGCTCTTACTCCAGCATTTATACGTTGTATCCATAAAGATCTAAACTCTCTCTTTTTGGCTCTGCGGTCTCTGTAAGCATATTGCATTGCTTTTTCTAAAGCCTGTTTAGCGACTCGAATAGTATTTTTTCTTCTTCCATACTGTCCCTTAACTTGCTTTAAAATTTTTTTATGCTTAGCGTGACTTGTAACTCCTCTTTTTACTCTTGCCATCTTAACCCCTCAAACTATAAGGCATATATGACTTAACAATTTTTGAATCTTGCTTAGACATAATTGTAGTGCCTCGCTGTTTTCTTATTTGTGAATTAGTTCTTTTAATCATACCATGTCTTTTACCCGCCTGTGGCATTTTTACTTTACCTCTAGCAGTCAATTTAAATCTTTTCTTTGCAGAACTTTTTGTTTTTAATTTTGGCATAAAATTTATGGAGTTTATACAAATATTATATTTAATTTACAATAAGATTATAATGGGTGAATTATCATTATAATTTGTTTTCCTTCAAATTTTGGATGAACTTCCACCTTTCCTAGGCTTGCTGTATCATTAATTATTCGGTCCATTAATTTATTACCTAAATCCGTGTGCTGCATCTCACGCCCTTTAAATCTTACTGTAAATTTAACTTTATCACCCTTTTCCAAAAATTTTTGCGCATTCTTAATTTTAAAATTGTAATCATGAATTTCTGTAACTGGCCTAAGTTTAATTTCTTTTAAATTCATCACTCTTTGTTTTTTTTTTGCTTTGTTTGCTTTTTTTTGCAAATCGTATTTATATTTACCAATATCAATTATTTTGCAAACTGGAGGGTTTGCATTTGGTGATATCTCGATTAGATCAAGTCCTTCTTGTTTTGCAACTTCTATTGCTTTCGATGTTGGTAACGTGCCAAGATTTTTTCCCTGGCTATTGATAACCTGAACTTCTGAAGCTCGAATTCTGTCATTAATTCTTGGACCCTTTGGTTTAGTTCTTTTTTGAAAATAATTTTGCTTAAAGTATGCCACTTAATTTATCGGAAATTTATTCATTTGAGAGATTGTTTTGATCGCTTTATCAAGTTTTAATGTTTCTTGTTTTTCAGATCCTAATTTTCTAATTGTTACACTTTTACTTTTAACCTCTTTGCTTCCACAAATTAATAAAAGCGGAACTTTAGATAACGAATGTTCTCTAATTTTATAATTTATCTTTTGATTTCTTAAATCCACCTCGGCATTTATACCTGCTTTCATACATTCTTCAAATATTTTTTTTGCATAATTATCAAACTCTGAAGCTATTGGTAATACAACAGCTTTTAAAGGAGTCAACCACAAAGGTAACTTACCTGCATAATGTTCTATTAAAATTCCTATAAACCTTTCTAGAGATCCAAATAAAGCTCTATGCAACATTACCGGAATTTTTTTTGATCCATCGGAAGCAACATATGAGGCTCCAAGCCTTGAAGGAAGGTTTAAATCTACCTGTAATGTTCCACATTGCCAATCCCGCCCAATTGCATCTCTTAAGACGAATTCTATTTTTGGACCATAAAATGCCCCTTCTCCTTTATTGATTTCATATTTTAATTTTGATTCCTTTATGGCCTTTAAGAGAGCTGATTCAGATTGATCCCATATTTTGTCATCTCCTACTCTGATCTTTGGTCTGTCAGAATATTTTAGCAAAACTTTTTCAAATCCAAGGTCTTTATAAATTTCTATTATTAAATTAGTTACACTCAAACATTCTTCGGTAATTTGTTCTTCTGTGCAAAAAATATGAGCGTCATCCTGTGTAAATGCTCTCACTCTAAGCAAACCGTGTAATGCCCCTGATGGTTCATATCTATGTACCTTGCCAAACTCCGACATTTTTAAAGGAAGGTCTCTATAACTTTTAAGACCTTGATTAAAAATCTGCACACAGCCAGGACAGTTCATAGGTTTAATTGCAAAAGTTTTTTTATCTGGAGTTTCAGAAGTAAACATATGCTCTCCGAATTTTTCCCAATGTCCAGATTTTTCCCAGAGAGATTTATCCAATAATTCAGGTGTATTAATTTCTTTATACCCAGCTCTTTTTTGCTTTAATCTCATATAATCTACGAGAGTTTGAAATAATTCCCATCCTTTAGAATGCCAAAATACTGATCCTGGACTTTCTTCTCTAAAATGAAATAAATCCATTTCTCTTCCTAATTTTCTGTGATCTCTTTTCTCTGCTTCTTCTAATCTTGCAATATATTCTTCAAGTTCTTTTTGATTTCTCCAACAAGTTCCATATATTCTTTGGAGCATTTCATTTTTTGAATCGCCTCGCCAATAAGCTCCTGATACCTTTGTTAATTTAAAAGCTTTCCCAACTTTGCCAGTTGACGGAAGGTGAGGCCCTCTACAAAGGTCATGCCATTTACCGTGATGATAAATGGAAACCTCTTCATTTTCAGGAATGTCCTTTATTATCTCAGCTTTATATTTTTCTCCTATCTTTTTAAAGTGATCTATAGCATCATTTCTTTTCCAAACTTCTCTTTTTGTTAACTCGTCACGATCAACTATTTCTTTCATTTTGTTTTCTATTTTTTTAAGATCTTCATCTGTAAAAGAATCTTTTCTTGAAAAATCATAGTAAAAACCATCTTCGATAACTGGTCCTATAGTTACTTGAGTTCCCGGAAACAGCTCTTGTACCGCCATAGCTAAAATATGAGCAGTGTCATGTCTTATTACCTCTAAACCTTCTTTATCTTTCTTTGTAATAATTTTAACTTGGGAGTTGCTTGAAATAGAAAAACTTAAATCTTTTAACTCACCATTAACTTCCATGATGCAGGCTTCTTTGGCCAAAGATTTGCTAATTTTTTTAGAAATTTCAAATCCATCTATTTTATCCTTAAATGAAATTTTTTTACCATCTGGCAATTTTATATCTGGCATGATTTAAGATAACTGTATCAATTTTTTATATTCAGTAAAAGTTGTGTAACACATTTTATCAACATCAAACTTTTTTAACACGTTCTTCCTTCCCTCAATACCAATTAATTTTAAGGAATTGTAATCTTTTTCCATAATCTTAATTATAGCATCTGTCAAATCCTGGGGGTTTCCACTTTTAAATAAAAACCCTGTTTTGTCCCTAACTATGGTTTCAATTGAGCCACCCGTATTGCTTGCTACTATTGGAATTTCCATTGATTGAGCTTCCACTGATACTCGTCCAAAAGCTTCTGGTTCTATTGAGCTTGATACAACTAAGTTTGCAATACTATAAGCAACTGGCATTTCCTCACAGTGACTAATGAACTTAACAATTTTATTTAATCTATATTGTTGCACCAAACCAATAAGTTTTTTCTTATAAACATTTCTACCTTGATCACTACCTAAAATAATAGCTTCAAAGGGAGGTATTTTTTCCTTTTCAAATAAATTTTTAATTGCCTCAATAAAAACTATCTGACCTTTCCAGGCGGTCAGTCTTCCTGGCATCAAAATTATAAATTTATTTCTATCTATATTATGTTCTTTAGAAAACTTATCAGCTTTAATAGGTAAAATTTTTTTAGAATTAAAATAACTTGTGTTAATGCCTCTAAAAATCACTAGAAGTTTTCTTTTTTTATTTAAAAAAAAATTTCCATAATTTTCATTAATATGTGAAAAAATAAAATTTGAACCAGCAATAACTAGATTTGATCTTACCATTACAGAATTATAAAATTTTTTTATTTTATTTTTAAAATTATATGTGCCATGAAAAGTAGTTACAAATTTTCTTCTAGTAATTTTAGTTGCTATTAAACATGACCATGCAGGAGCTCTGCTTCTTGCATGAACAATGGTTATATTAAAAAAAATTATTATTAGAGAAAGCGCTATAGTATTAAAAAGCATTAAAATTGGATTTTTTGATTGAACTGGCAATTTAAAAACTTTTACTTTTTTTTTATTTATAAATTTAAGTAAAGGACCTCCGCTTGTTGCAATAAAAGATTTACATTCTTGTTCAGGTAGATAATGGGCTAAATCATAACAGCCTGTTTCGGCTCCCCCATAGCCTAATTTTGGTATTACCTGTAAAACTTTTATTTTTTTTTCCATCTTTTTGAAATAATATAATATGTTAAATGAATTACAAAAGATCTAAGTATTTTACAACTTCAAATAAAAAAAAGATTAAATATTTATTTTTGAATAAAAAAAGCCAAATTACCGTAGTGTTTTTTCATGGATTTATGTCTGATATGACTGGAAAAAAACCAAAGTCAGTAGAAAAGTTTTGTAAGTCAAAAAAAATAAATTTTTTAAAATTTGAATACTCTGGACATGGAAAATCCTCCGGAAAGTTTACTAATGGAAATATATCTAAATGGACCGCCGAGGCAAAAGAGCTGATTAAATCAAAATCTAAGAAAAATAATAAATTAATATTTATCGGCTCTAGCATGGGAAGTTGGATAGCTTTAAACTTATTTAGTTATTTTAAAAAAAAAATTAAAGGTTTTATTGGAATAGCGTCTGCTCCTGAATTTTTAGAAAACTTAATGTGGAAAAAATTTACCAAAAAAATAAAAAAAATAATAATAAATAAAAAAATATACCATCTTGATTACGGTGGTTTTATTTATCCTCTTACAAAACAATTAATTTTTGATGGAAGAAAAAACAAAATTTTTAATAAAAAAATTAAATTAAATATACCTGTTACTTTACTCCATGGAACAAAAGATGAAGTGGTTCCTATAAGCTTTTCAAAAAAAATTCTAAAAATTTTTAATAAATCAAAAGGAAAATTAATTAAAGTAAAAAATGCAGATCACAGTCTATCAAGAAAAAGCGATCTAAAAAAAGTATGTTCAGAGCTAAACTCTCTAATTGAAAATGTAAATTCTAAATAGCTTTTAAAAAGTCTTTTTTTAAGGAAAGCGGATTTAGCAATTTATTAAGCATTTCTTTTGGACAAACTTGTTTAAAATTTTTTATTTCTATATCTATATTCCCAATAATTTTTTTGGCGACTGGTGATTCTGTTTCTTTAAAATGATCTTTTACTAAATTAATTAAATTATTTTTCCAATAATCAGTTTCTACTTCATGCCAAACTACGGAGTTTGGATTGACATAATTTTCAAATTCATTTTTTGGATCATAAATAAATGCCATCCCCCCCGTCATACCTGCTGCAAAATTATCACCAACTTTGCCCAAAATTACAACAGTTCCTCCTGTCATATATTCACACCCATTTGAATCGCAACCTTCAATGACTGATTCTGCTCCTGAATTTCTTACTGCGAATCTTTCTCCGGATTGACCTGCTGCAAAGAGTTTTCCTGACGTGGCCCCATAAAGTACCGTGTTTCCAATAATAGTATTTTCATTACTAACTAAATTGCTTTCTGGCGGTTGTTTTATTACTATTGTTGCACCCGAAAGCCCTTTTCCAACATAGTCGTTTGCTTCTCCAGTTAAATTTATTTTTAAACCTTCTATTCCAAATGCTCCTAATGATTGTCCGGCAGATCCAGACAAATTTACTACAATAGAATTTTTTTCAATTTTTTGTTTTCTAAATTTTTTATAAATATAATGAGACAATTTTGTTCCAACTGCTCTATGTATATTTTTTATTTCAAAACTTGTATTTATTTTGCTTTTTGTCCCTAATGAACTTTGTATTTCTTCATAAATTTCTTCATCTAATGTAGGCGGAACTTCATTAATTAAATCAGATGAACAATGTCTCTTATTTTTTCCTGGATCGGCTTGAACTAATAGTGGACTTAAATCTAAATCGTCTAAATTTGATGTTCCTCTACTAACTTGTTTTAATAAATCTGTCCTGCCTACAATATCGTTTAAATTTTTAAATCCTAGTTCGCTTAAAATTTCTCTGACCTCTTGTGCTATGAAACTAAATAAATTTACTACCTTTTCAGGAGTCCCTGTAAATTTTTTTCTCAAATTTTCATCTTGGGTGCAAACTCCAACAGGACATGTATTTGAGTGGCATTGTCTAACCATTATACATCCCATAGCTACCAAAGAAGCCGTTCCTATTCCAAATTCTTCGGCTCCCATCATTGCAGCTATTACAACATCTCTTCCTGTTTTTAGACCGCCATCAGTTCTTAATGTAACTTTATGTCTAAGACTATTTAAAGTTAAAATTTGATTCACTTCAGTTAAGCCCATTTCCCATGGAATTCCAACATACTTAATACTAGTTTGTGGACTGGCACCTGTACCACCGCAATGCCCTGATATTAAAATTACATCCGCTTTTGCCTTTGCCACTCCTGCAGCAATAGTTCCAACCCCTGTTGAAGCGACTAACTTTACACCTACTCTGGCTGTAGGATTTGATTGTTTAAGGTCGTAAATAAGCTGAGCCAGATCTTCTATAGAATAAATATCATGATGGGGAGGTGGAGATATTAAGGTTACACCTGGAGTAGAATGTCTAAGTTTTGCAATTTCTTTGGAAACTTTAAATCCAGGAAGCTGTCCTCCTTCTCCAGGTTTAGCCCCTTGGGCAATTTTTATTTCAATTTCATTACAATTATTTAAATACTCAATCGTAACACCAAACCTAGCTGAAGCTATTTGTTTAATTTTTGAATTTGCACTATCTCCATTTTCTTTTCTAATAAATCGTTTAGGGTCTTCGCCTCCTTCCCCGCTACAAGAAGCCGCTCCTATTCTATTCATTCCAATAGCTAAAGTTTCATGGGCTTCTGCAGATAATGCTCCATGCGACATGCTTCCACTTCCAAATCTTTTTCTAATATTTTCAACACTTTCCACTTCTTTAATATTTATGGGTTTTAATAGTTTTTTAAAATCTAAAAGGTCTCTCAAATTAATAATGGATAAATCGTAAATGCCTCGAGCATATTTTTTGTAAATTTCATACGAATTATTATTTACAGCTGTCTGAAGCGCATGAATTAGGTTTCCTTGGTACTGATGTTTTTCACCATTTTTTCTATATTTATAAATTCCTCCTATTGGAAGAATAGATACATTTTTTTCAAAAGCTTTTTTATGAATCTTTCTTATTTTTTTCTCAATTCCAATAATTCCAATTCCTGAAATTCTTGATGTCATTCCAGGAAAATATTTTGCAACAAGAGATCGGCTTAACCCTACGGCCTCAAAATTGCATCCTCCTCTATAGGCGCTTAAAACTGAAATTCCCATCTTGGACATTATTTTAAGCAATCCATTATCTATGGATTTTACATATCTCTGTATACATTCCTCAAAACTAATTTTTCCAAACAAACCTTTTTCATAACGTTGATATATTGAATCAAAAGCAATGTAAGAGTTTATTGTTGTGGCTCCGACGCCTAACAAAACTGCAAAAGAATGCGTATCTAGTGCTTCACTCGTCTGTACATTAATTGAAGCAAAGCCTCTTATTCCCGCATCTGAAAGTCTTGAATTAATTGCCCCGATAGCAAGAGCCATGGGTACAAGCGCTTTTTTTTCGCTGATGAATTTATCAGTTAAAACTAGGTGTTTTATACCCTCCCTTACAGCTATTTCTGACTCTGAACATAATTCATCCAATCTTTTTTTTAAGTTTTGATGAACATCAAAAGTACAGTCTAAAATTTTAATATTTTTTTTAAAAAAATCTATAAATTTTTCAAATTGAGCATTGGATAAAATGGGGCTGTCAAGAACATAAATATTATCTTCTGTTAAATTTTCAAAATCAAGAATATTACCTGTGTTACCAAAACGAGTTTTTAAACTCATAACTTCGCTTTCTCTTAAGGAATCTATTGGTGGGTTTGTTACTTGGCTAAAATTTTGTCTAAAAAAATGAGCCAAAGGTCTATAGCTATCTGACAGTACTGATATTGGTGCGTCGTCCCCCATGGAGCCCACTGCCTCCTTTGTTTCTTCAATCATTGGGTGCAGAATAAGTTCCAAATCCTCAATATTTATACCTGCCAAAAACTGTCTTCGTCTGAGTTCATTCTGTTTGAAAAAAAATTTTTCTTTTGAAATATAAAATTTTTTATCCAAATCAATAATTTGTTTATTATATTTTTTGTAATCTTTTGAAATCTTGTTTTTTAAACTTTTGCTATCATATACCTGGCCTTTTTCTAGATCGACTGCAATTGCCTGTCCAGGTCCCAATCTTCCTTTGAAAATAATTTTTTCATTTGGAAAAGGAACCATTCCAGCTTCTGATCCGGCAAATAATAATTTATCTGAGGTTACCGTATACCTTAATGGACGAAGACCATTTCTATCTTGAGCAGCGATAATCCATTTCCCATCTGTTGCTGATATAGCCGCTGGCCCATCCCACGGCTCGATAGTACTATTTAAGAAATTAAATAGCTGTTGGTGTGATTTTGAAACAGTTTTTCTTCTTTTTGACCATGCGTCTGGTATAAGCATTAATTTTGCCAGAGGTACTGATTTTCCGGATCTGATAAGTAATTCAAAAACATTGTCTAAAGATGCAGAATCTGAGTTTCCCGAAGCTATAACTGGCTTCAAATATTCCATATTTTCAAATAGTTTGCTGCTCATATCTTGTTCGTGGATTTTCATCCAATTAATATTGCCTTTAATTGTATTTATCTCGCCATTATGCGCCAAGGTTCTAAAAGGTTGGGCTAAATCCCAGCTAGGAAAAGTGTTGGTAGAATATCTTTGATGAAAAATTGCAAATCTTGAAATAAATCTTTCATCTAATAAATCTGGGTAAAATTCAGACAAACTTTCTGCTAAAAACATCCCCTTGTAAATAATAGATCTAGAGCTAAATGAAGCTATGTAAAAATCTTTTAGTTTTAGCAAACTTGACTGTTTTTCAATTTTTTTTCTAACAATAAATAAATCTCTTTCCAAAAAATCATCTTTTAAACTTTTATCGTTTGGTTTAAAGATGACTTGTACAATCTCAGGTCTAGTGCTTTCTGCCTTTGTTCCAAGAACATTTGTATTAACTGGTACTTGTCTCCATCTATAAACATAATAATTTTTGTTTAATAATTCGTTTTCTACTATTGTTTTGCATTTTTCCTGTGAAGTATAATCATTACGTGGAAGAAAAATCATTCCAACACAAATTTCTCCTTCTTTATGAGTTCTTCCGGCATTTTCAATTCTTTCAATAAAAAAATCTTTTGGTATTTCAATATGAATTCCTGCTCCATCACCTGACTTGCCATCTGCATCTACTGCACCTCTGTGCCAAACTGCCTTTAATGCTTGAATTCCATATTTTACAATTTTCCTTAACTTTTTTCCATCTGTAGAAGCAACGAAACCAACGCCGCATGCATCATGCTCATAGATAGGATCGTAACATTTTGAATCGATCAATTTTTTTAGATTTTTTTTATATAATTTCATTTATGCCGCTTTAATTTTTTTTAATTTTTTAGTTTCCAAATATTTATTAATAGATATTGCCGCTTCTCTTCCATCTCTTATCCCCCATACTACTAGTGACGCACCTCTTACTATATCTCCTGCGGCAAAGACTCCATCTAGGTTTGTCTCCATCGTTGTAAAATTAATTTTTATAGTTCCCCATTTTGAAACTTGAAGCTCTGGATATTTAAAAAGCTGAGGAAGGTTTTCAGGATCAAAACCTAATGCTTTTATTGCCATATCAGATTTTATCTCAAAATCTGAACCTTCCAAGGGTTCTGGTTTTTTTCTTCCTGAAGAATCTGGTTTACCAAGTTGCATTTTTTCTACTAAAACAGATGAAATTTTTTTGCTGCCAATAAATTTTTTTGGATTTGACAACCAAATAAATTCTACTCCTTCTTCTTCAGCATTATAAACCTCTCGTGCTGATCCTGGCATATTTTCTTTATCTCGTCTATAAAGACACTTTACAGATTTTGCGTTTTGTCTTACGGCGGTCCTTACGCAATCCATTGCAGTATCGCCGCCGCCTATTACAACTACATTTTTATTTTCTGCATTTAGAATTCCATTATCAAATTTTTCAACTTTATCTCCTAAACCTTTCCGGTTTGAAGCTGTTAAGAAATCCATTGCTGGGAAAATATTATCTAAATTATCTCCAGGAAGACTGATTTCTCTTGGTTTGTAAACTCCTGTGGCTATTAAGACAGCATCATGCTTTTCTTTTAGTTCTGCTAATGTTTTATCTTTACCAATTTCTATGTTTTGAAAAAATTTTATTCCGCTTTTTTTTAGAAGATTTGTTCTTCTTTCCACTACAAACTTTTCTAATTTAAAATTTGGTATACCATAAATTAAAAGACCCCCAGGTCTATCATAGCGATCATAAATAGAAATTTCATATCCTAATTTTCTTAGCTCTTCTGCGCATGACAAACCAGCGGGACCTGCTCCAATAATTCCAACTGATTGATTTTTTTCATTGGAAATTTTGATTGGCTCGATCCAACCTTTTTCCCAAGCATTCTCTGTAATATATTTTTCAACAGAACCAATTGTAACTGTTCCATGTCCAGATTGTTCTATTACGCAATTGCCTTCACACAACCGATCCTGCGGACAAATCCGACCACAAATTTCAGGCATATTATTTGTGCTGTGTGTTAATTCACTTGCCTCTTTTAGCCTTCCTTCAGCGGCAAGTTTTAACCAATCAGGAATGTTGTTGTGCAAAGGACAATGAATTTGACAAAATGGAACTCCACACTGAGAGCATCTGCTTGACTGTTCTTTAGCTTTTTCATTAATAAATTCATGATAAATTTCATTAAAATCATCCACTCTCTTTTTGACTTCTCTTTTTTTTGGAGTCTGCTGATTAACTTTTACAAATTTGAGCATTTTTTCAGTCATAACTTGGTTCTCTTTTTAATTTTTATACCAATATAAATAAGCCTAAAAGCATTTTTAGGACATAAAAACTGACATATATTTAAGAAAAACAAGTAAATTAGTGATTTATCTTGCATAACTGCTATGCAATACTAGTAAACAATGCTTTCTTCTTTAGAAATATTGATTCTTTCGGCAATTCAAGGGATCTCGGAGTTCATCCCAGTAAGTTCCGTAGCACACTTAGTTTTAATTTCAAAGTATTATGTTTTTACCAATCAAAACTTACTTATAGATATCTGTCTACATCTAGGATCTCTTTTAGCAATAGTATTTTACTTTAGAAACGATTTATTTAATTTTGTTAAAAATAAAAATTTTTTAATTAAAATTCTAATTGCAACCATTCCGATTATACCGGTGGGTTACATTCTTTATCAAACCGATATTGTAAATCAGTTAAGAAGCCTTGAAACAATCGGGTGGATGAGTTTAATTTTTGCAATTTTTTTATTCATTGCTGATAAAAAAAAAATCACAAAAAAGATTAATGAAAATTTTTCTACTACTTCAGCAATAATTATTGGAGCATTTCAAGTCTTGGCTTTAGTACCTGGTGTAAGTAGATCTGGAATTACAATAACCTCTGCAAGAATGCTCGGATTTAATAGATTTGACGCTGCTAAAATTTCATTTTTTTTATCAATTCCTGCTTTATTAGCAGCTAGTGTTTTAGGAGTTTATAATATTTACAAAGTTGAAAGTCCCGAACTAAACTTCTTGGCGATCATAGCTGTAATATTTTCCTTTATCTTTTCTTATCTTACGATTTCAATTTTTTTAAGCTTTATCAAAAAATTTACTTTAACTATATTTGTAATTTATAGAATTATTCTTTCTTTATTAATTTTATCAATTGTTTATTTATAATTTCTTTTCATAAATTGGCGCTAACTG
>MDTE01162835.1_pt1 | contig 17313 bp, 10 predicted proteins | sample 811231 | NCBI WGS metagenome assembly MDTE01 (sample SAMN05326651, study PRJNA326480) | marine metagenome | isolation source: seawater | place: Indian Ocean: Red Sea | collected 2010
CGCTCGCCTCGGGGTAGCTCCGACGCCTTCCACCTGGCGTCCGCTGGAAACTTCACCTCGGGTGAGCTCGGAACGTCCGGCTGCGGTCCGATGGAGCCCGGGAGCTTGTCCGCGTACGCGCCCGGCCCCGGGACTTTCCGACCCAACGAGCCCGATTCTCCCTCTTTGGAGTAGACGTTCTGCGCCTGCTCGCGGCTGCTCTTCTCGATGGTGTACGCGGGCTTGGAGGGCTTCGGGGAGAGGGGTTGTTTGCCCACGGCGCCCTCGTGGTCGTATGCGCCGGGGCCGGGCGGAGCGCCGGGTTTGCGGAGGGGATCGGTGACGAACATCGACGCGTCCGTCGTTCCCTTGAGGCTCCGATCGACGGAGGCGAAGCCGACTCGTGGGAGCGTGCGGTTGATGGAGAGCGGCGCGACGCCGACGCTGTCCAGCGGGTCGTACTTCGGGCCCGGGCTGATGGTGCTGGACATCACCTTCGAGTGCTCCGCGGATATGTACAGCTGCGTGGACGGAGATGGGGGAGGCCTCTCGCGCGTCAGTTCGAGCAGAATCGGAAGGAATGTGCCGCGACATCGCACCTTTTCTCCCTCGACATCCCTCGAGCCCTTGGTGAACGACGGGCTCGGGAAGGACTGCATGGTGCTCTTGACCTGCGGACCGAAGCCGGACACGAGCTTGTACTCGCGTCGCGGCAGCGGGTTCTCATACGGGCTTCGCGGTCGCTGGGCGCCCATGGCGCCTTGGTGTGTTCCACTGCGACGCGATGCGATGCCCAAATCCGGAACGATCGTCTCTCGGAACAACCGGATTGGAAATTCGTATGATACGCAGTTAGAGATATTACCACAAATACTAACAAGATGGTATGTGATTTCATGTGATGTGACGATTTTTGGAAATAATTCGTAATCGGGTATTTCGCTTTTTCCCCTCCTCGAAAAAGTTCAACGGTACTCTCGTCAGAGAGAGGGCGAGGGCGGCAGATCTGGGCGGCGTGGGTCGCCGGCGGCTTCGTCCATGTCGGTGGGCAAGCTCGTTCTCGGGGCGCTGAAAGAGGCTTTCCTCCTCTCGCCTCCCGAGAAGCAGCCCCAGGAGCCGCTCACGCTCGACGGGCCCAATCGCATACCCGGGTTCAGGCCCCCCATCGACTGGCTCAACGCCGAGCTCGAGAGGCGGAACCCCAACGTGCAGGCGAGGCGAGAGGAGCTCGGTCTCGTGAGGGACGAACAGACCCGGCAGTTACTGGCCTCGCCCGGACCCGCGGGACAGGCCACGCGCGGCGCCGACTTTCTCACCAGGCGCGAGGGGCGACACCACCCTTACGATCGGAAGGGCGGCACCGCGGGCGACGGCGCGGCGGGCGCGACGAACAACGGCGGGGCGCCGTTCCGCACCCCCGGGCCGCGCGTGCAGATCGACTTCGCCGGCGACGACCCCCTCACCACGGTCGTCACGAGGCCGCCCGTCGGCTCCCACCGACCCGTCCTCGGCAGGCCCGGCTGGCAGCAGCAGCAGCACCAGCGCCAGCTCCAGCAGCACACGCGACCCCACGCGTCGTCCGCCGCCGCCGCCGCCGTCGGGTCGCAGCACAGGTACCCCGGCGCGACCAGGCACGGCGCGGGAACGTACCAGACCGCCGCGGACTTCGCCGCCTTCCTCGCGGTCCGGGAGCGCGCCAACCCGCCCTCGCCCGACGCGAACGAGGGCGACGACACGTTTGAGCGCTCCGCCGTCAAGCAAGCCGCCGCCGCCATGAGCTCGCGTGGGAGGCGCGAGACGGAGGAAGATCGCGAGGAGCGGCTCGCGAGGGAGGCCGCGGACGCCTCCCCGGTCGCCGACGCCCTCCAGACCCGCATGTTCACCGGACACTACGCCCACGGCCCCAGGCCGATCACCCCGTTGTTCCGGGAAAAATCCATCGAGCGGGGCGCGGTCGGAGTCGTGGACGACGACGCGGCGAGAAACGCGTCCATTCGGGAAGCCGCGGAGCGCACGTTCCGCGCGGGCGCCGAGCGCATCGCGAGCGCCACGCCGGATATGGCGGCGCTCCACTCCCGCGCGGGGTTCAGGGCGGGGTACCACGTCGCCGCGGCGCAGGCGGCGGCGGCGTCGGAGGGGAGGGAATCGTCCCGTCGGGCGCCGGCGGCGGGATCGCTGTTCGGCGGCGCGCTCGCGCCGGCGCAGCTGGAGTTCAGGCGATCGAGCGCGTGGAAGACGCTGGGGCTGGACGTGCGGGACGTGGACGCGTACAAGAAGCTCGTGGAGGCGTCGAGCGCCGGGCGCAACCGGCGACGGCGGCCGACCTCCGCGCCGCCCGACTCGGCTCGCAAGCAGAAAAAACGCGACGACGACGACGACACAGCCGTCGTCGATGATGACACAGCTGGCGGTGCGCCTAAACCGGCGGCCGCCAAGGGACGCGGGAAGCCCAAGAAACCCGTGACGCAGTACAGGATGAAGGCGCCCCCCGACGCCGAGGTGGCACGCACCGCGGTGCGCAGAACCTCGCTGGATTCCTTCGTTGACGACTCGATCGAAAATCTCCGACGATCCACCGCGCAGGCGGAGGGCGACGTCGCCCCGCCGCCGACGGCCGCGCCCGTCCGAACCGCGCTCACGCCCTCGCAGCGGCGCGAGCTCGCGCTGGAGGTGAGGGCGGCGAACGCGAGCGTCCACGCCCCGGTCGACGTCGCGCAGGAGGCGGACCTCGAGAGGCAGATCGCCGAGATGGAGATCGTCGCGAAGGACCTGGAGTCGCGGCGCGCCGAACTCAAGTCCCCCGTTGCGCCGGCCCTCTCGGACCTTGTTGAGGCCGGTCCGAGCGCGGCGGAGATCGAGGCGATGGAGGCGGAGCTCACGCGGCCCATCAGCGCGGCGCAGGCGGACGCCATCGAGCGCGCGTGCGCCCCGGGTCCGCCGTCGGAGGTGATCGCCTCCGGGACGTTCACCGGTCAGGGCGCGCTGGAGATGACGCGGAAGGACGTGGCGACGATGGCGACGGGCGAGTGGCTGAACGACGAGATGGTGAACTTCACGATCGGCACGATGGCGGATCGGGAGATGGCGAGGTGCGGCGGCGCCCAACCGCGGGTTCACTTCTTCAACACGTTCTTCGTGGGGAAGCTGACGGATGGGGGCGACGGGTACAACTACGGCGCGGTGCGGCGGTGGACGACGAAGAAGAAGCTCGGGTACGACGTCCTCGAGTGCGACAAGGTGATTATTCCGGTCCACCAGGGCATCCACTGGGTCCTCGCCGTCGTAGACCTCAGGGCCACGTGCGTCAGGTTCTACGACTCCCTGCTCGGCGACGATAAAGGGCTCGTCGAGGACTTGTTACGGTGGGTGCGCGACGAGTGGAAAAACAAAAAGGATGCCGACGTCGACACCGACGGGTGGTCCGTGGAGATTCCCAAGGACATTCCGCGGCAGATGAACGGGTGCGACTGCGGGGTGTTCATGCTCAAGTACGCGGACTACATCGCGACGGGGTGCCCCCTCACGTTCCACCAGCGCGACATGGAGTATTTTCGGCGAAGGATCGTCGCCGACGCCATGGAGAAGGGCAACTGACGACGAACACTGGGGGAGGCTGTGAAGGGCGGGGTGTTCCCCGCGCGCTGTACCGACACGAAACGACGCGTGACGCTTAGCATTTATCATACAACGTTGGCGTTTTTGTTCCGATGTCGACGCGAACGGGGTGCGGAGTCACCGCGCGGCGTCGCCCGCCTCCTTCACCGCGTTTGTCCGCTTCGTCAACCCCTCAGAGCCCCCGGCCCCTTCCGTCGCCGCGCTCTTAAGCGCCTCCCCTCCCACGGACGTCGTCTCCACGTTCTCCTCGGGTTTCGCGGCGTTCACGTCCCCGCAGTTGCCGTACCTCACGTACGCGTACGTCAGCGCGCCGACCTTCACCCCGGTCCACAGCAGCAGCACGCCCAAGACGGCCTCGCCCAACATTTCGCCGCCGAGCAACAACCCAACCCCTCGTGTTCGACTTCAACACCCTGCGCTGGGGCGTTGAACGCGTGTCCCGCGCTCGTGAGGGTGCGCGAAGGGCTCGAGCCGCTGGATACGGCGCGATACCTCGGCGCGCGAGGGCAGGAGTGGTCTCGCGCCGCTCTTACCCGGGGGAGGAGAAGGGCGCCTCGGCACCAAAATTGAAAAACATATTTTCGTCCGAGCTGGCAGTTCCCGCCACCATCGGATCCACCACCACAGCCACCGAGCGCGCGCCGCGCGCGGGGTGGGGTCGCCATGTCGGCGTCTCTCGCGGCGCGCGCCATCCCGACGCGCTCGCACACATCACGCTCGCGTAAAACGCCGCCGAGACACGCGCGCCGCCGCGGCGGCCGCGCCGTCGGGGCCGCGAACGCCGGCGACGCGCTCTTCGCGCTGAGCGTCATGGAGGTTGGCGGGGAGGTACTCGTGCCGGACGCAGACGTAGCAGCGGCGGCGGTCGGGGCGCTCGCGGCGACGTCCCTCGCCAGCCTGGGAACGACGGACCCGGCCGCCGAGCTGAGACGCCGCGTCGACGCGGTCGAGCCCCTCGAGGTCCGCCTGGACGTCACCGCGCTCTGGTGCTTCGTGTGCGCCAGGGAGCTATCGCACGTCCCGCCGGGGGGCAAGGTGGTCGACCTCGGGTTCAGCGTCGGGGACATCCTGCGGCTCGGGTGCGTGGCCGGGACCGGCTCGTGCCTGTGCATCGCCTGGCTCCTCGTAGGGACGGCGACGGGGCAGTTCAAACGCGCGGGGTTCCTCGCGACCGGAGACGAGAGGACCCTCGTCGAGTACTTGACGCCGGGCTGGTACACCGCCGCCGCCGCCGGCGCGACGTGGCAGCTGGCGGAGGCGTACCTGTGCAGGCCCGGGCTGGACGGCGTCGGCGCGGGGCTGGATGGCGGGGGGGACGCGTCGCTCGCGGCGGCGGCGGCGGCGTTCTCGCCGCCCGACGCGCTCGCCGCCGTCGCCGCGCTCGTCGCGACGATGCAGGGCTACCGCGCATTCAGCTACTTCGTCCCGTGATGAGCGAGTGCGGGGTTGCCAAGCGTCTCGAGTCGTCCAGTCGCGAAGTCAGGTCGCGATGCTCGTAGTAGATGGATTAAAATCACGCGTCGTCACTCGTACGCCTCCAGGTACCCCTCCCCGGTCTCGGCGTCTTCGTTGCCCCCGCTCCGATTGTACTCGTTGTACCTGAGCTCCGCCTCGGACTCGCCCAGGAGCGTCTCCATCATCCGGACCACGTCGCTGTTCCGCCCGTGCGACACGTTCAGGCACGAGATGGCCTCCCGCGCGAACTGCACCGCCGCGTTCAGGTCCACCAGGTGCGCCTCTATCTTGGCGATGAGCGCGAGGTGAAGTCCGAGGGGCGGATGGCACGGCGGATAGGCCAATCGGTACGCGGGGAGCACCGCGCGCGCCGCGTCTCTCGCGCTCTCAAAGTCCCCCGCGGTCACCGCCGCGCGCTGCATGGCGTCGAGGACGCGCACGCGCAGCAGGTGTATGGGACCGAGCGCGCACGCGGCGTCGTCGCCGTTCATCAGGTCCGAGATTTGCGCGAGGGGTTTCAGCGCCGCCTCGACGCCGTCTTTGGTCCCCTCCGCGAGACGCAGCTCGGCTTCGGCGAGGAGAGACGCGCAACGGGCGACGCGCATTCCCGTCTGCTCCCTGGCGGCGCCGCCCAGGGTGCCCCACACGTGTACCTCGAACCGCGACTTATCACGAATCCGCCGCCCCGCCGTCTGCGCCGCCTTGACCGTCTTGATCGTCTTGAACGCGCGCTCCGCCTCCTCGGCGAACGTCCGACCAAAGCCGCCGGACCCGCGCAAGCCGCCGAGACCCCCGGAGTAGTCCACCGCGTCGTCGTCTCCGGGTGCCGACTTTTCACCCCCGTCGTCCCCGTCACCGTCGTCCCCGTCCCCGTCGTCCCCGTCGTCGCGTCCCGTTCCCATCGGTCGCGTGACCACCTCGACGCCCCCGTGAACAATCCCGCCCCCCTTTTTCCTCGACGCCTCCACGGCGCACAGGTACGGATCCGCGTGCCCCGTCCTCCACGGCGGCGAATCGGAACCCTCGCCGTGGTCCACCAACACGGCACCCCCGGGCAAGCGCGTGCGGATCGTGTTTCGCATGTTGGCCTCGCACGCCTCGACGCGATCGGGCGAAGCGTGCGGACAGTACGTCGCCATGTCGGTTCCGTCGATGTCAAACGAGTACCCCGCGCGGAGCGCCGCCCTTCGCTCCTGCCGCGTGGCGAGCAGCTCGACGTACGCCATCGTCACCTCGTCGCCTCGCTTGAGATCCCGCGTCGCCCGCAGGACGATCTTTTTCCCCTTGAACGACTGCACCGCGGTGGGGGCGTCGGCGTGGTTGACCATGGCGGCGGCGGGGTAGACGGCGACGCCAATCGCATTGAGCTCCTCGTCGCACACCGTGTGCGCGTTGCACGATATCTTGGCCAGGAGCCTCGCGACGTGGCGCGGATCCGCCGCGTTAGGGTTAGGATCAGGGTCGGGGTCATCAGGGCTAGGGGTGGTGGAACCCGAGCCGAGGGTTCCCGCGTGGAAAGCGGCGGCGAGCAAGGAAACGTGTGCGAGCGACGCCTTGCGGGAATCGGAGAGGCGTTCCCAGTGGTCGCCGAGGGCGTCGACGGCGTCGTAGCCGCGTCCGAGGCCGAGGGCGGCCGCCGCGGCGACGCCGTCCTCGATCATCTCGTCGTCGTCGTCGTCGTCGTTGGATCCGTCGGCGGCGGCGGCCTCGCGGGCGCGGCGCCAGAGGACGCGCGCGGCGAGCCGCACGGTGGCGGGGGGCACCCTCGGCGCGCAATTCACGAGCGACGCGCACTCCTCCTTGTACCCGCGCTTCCACGCCGCGACCTGCGCGTCTCGCGAAACGTAGCGCGCCACCTTCGATCGCGCGCATCGCAGTAACGACCCGCCGTTGTCGGATGGCTTGGCGAACGTGTGGTCGCACCGGGAGGTGCGCCAGGCGTCGTTCAGGACCGCGGCGTAGGGATTCAAGGAGAGGATCTCGTCCCCAGCCTTGATTGGGGCGCGTACGAAGAGCCGTCGGCCGCCGTCTGCCGGGTCGGCGACGCGGAGCTCGACGCTGCCGCCGGGTAGGATGCCGTGGACGGCGTCGGCGTCCGTCGCGGACATGCTGCGTATCTCCCGGCACGCACGCCGCAAATGTCTTCGGAGAAACGGAGAGGGACTCGATTTGTTCAAGAAGGCTCTGGAACCTTGGAACTCTTTTCATTCATCGCGGCGGGTGGGGCAGCGCCGACGAGGCGACGCGGACGTGTGACGTACGTTGACGTTGATAGCGTTATCAACCGATTAAAACGCAAGCTGCTAAATTTGACCTACACCGCGCCCGCTCGGCGTCGCACGTGTCGCGCGACAGCCCCTCGGCGCGCCCAACTTCGAGAAAACACGATTCTTAAGAAGTAAGCCACGACTGTCGGCTCAAACCCTCGGCGACCGCCCCGTCGCCTCTACGCATCCGACTCTCGTCGTCGCCGTCGCCCGAAACAATGAAAAAAAACAATTATGTGCCGCACATCGACAGTGTCTCTCAGTCGCCGCGCTCCCACACGAGCATGCTCCTCTTGCCAACCATGACGTCCGCGAGCTGCACGAGGCGCTTCCAGACAGACTCCTGAACGTAAGGCACGCCGTGCTTCTCGCAGATCGCCTTGATGCGGGGCTGGGCCTTCTGGTACGACTTCATGGAGATGTCGGGGAACATGTGGTGCTCGATCTGGTAGTTGAGCCAGCCGTGGAAGAAGTCGTTGACGTCGCCGCCGGTGCGGAAGTTGGCGCTGCCGATGACGGCTCGGAGGTAAAAGTCGTCCGAGCGGGGCTTCGTCTCCGATTCGAACCTGTAGATGTCGTCGCCGACGTGGTTGGTGGCGATGATGATGAAGGAGTGCACGTTGGTGATGACGTCGGCGAGGATGGAGGTGAGGAGGACGCCGGTCGCCATCTGCGCGCCGCCGACGGCGTAGCCCAAGGCGGGGAGCGCCGCGAACTGGAAGAGCGCGTAGGGGGCGAAGCACTTGATCGTCTCGCCGAGGGCGGCGAAGTTACCCTTGAACGCGCCGGCCGCGACGGTGGCGACGGTGGAGGGGAGCTCGCCGGTCTTGAAGGGGTTCTCGAAGTCCTCGCCGGCCTTCTTGGCCTCGCGCTCGCGGCGCTGGTACATCTCCTTCATGGTGTTGGGGGCGTAGTAGAACCACTTCCAGATGAGGGCGAGGCCGACGACCTGGCCGTAGCGGAGGATCATGGGGAGGTTGCCGGTGCGGAGGGGCTTCATGTTGCGCTCCACGAGGTCGGGGTCCGCGGACTCGCCGAGCTGTCGTAGGAAAGAAGCGGACGAAGCGATGAGGTCAGGGGTTTGTTTTTTTTGGTTTTGGGTCTCCGTCGTTGACTGCGGGTAGGGGAAAAGAATAAACAAGATGGCGTCGCGTCGCGCGCGCTCGCGGGGGCGATCGCGCGTCGGGAACGGATCGCGATTGGGTTTGAAGTGCGTACCTGGTAGTGGTGAAGGTGGTTGTGCTCGACGTCCCAAGCCTCGGGCATCATCCAGTCCATCCAGTCGGAGATGCGCCTGGCGAGCCCCTTGGCGAAGGTGCGGCGGTGGAACCTGCCAGTCACGACGCCGTTCTCGGACTGCGCGGTGTTGTAGCCGCCGTGGCAGACGTGGTGACCGACCATGGTCCACCTGGCGCAGATGGCGGTGGACATCATGAACGCGGCGATGGGGTTGACGCCTCCGATGAAGGAGAAGATGTTCGTCAGGAACGGCGTGGCGAAGAGCACCGCGAGGCCGCCGTAGTAGAACATGTTGGCCCAGGTGAGGATCTTGTTGAGGTGGTCGACGTCATCCTCGCCGATCTCAGCCTAGAGTTCCTTCTCCACCTGGCGAACCTCGGAGGCCCACGCGGCGAGGTCGAAGTTCTCACGCCACTTGCCGGTCTCGTTGTAGGTCATCGGGGTCTCGGCGTTGTAATCGAGCGCGATCGCGGCGCGGACCTGGAGCGCGCCGCGGGGAGCCGCACGCACGGGGGTGGCACGGGCGGAGACCGCGCGGCGGGAGAGGGTCGCCTTGAGGGGGCGCGCGCCCGCGAGGGCGACGGGAGTCGCGATGGTCATGGCGGCCATTGCGTCTAGCAGCTAACGAATGGGAAGGTGAAAGCAAACGCGTTCCGGTCGATCGGAAGCGACGTCGCCCTGGTGGTGCGGAGAGTGACGCACGCGAGGAGGGTGCAATTCAACCCGAGCACCGAAACGCTGCGAGCCGCAAGTTGAGATGAAAAATCCAAAAATCTGGGGTTGCTGCGCGCACCGTGGGAGACCCACGTTAGTTTCGGGGCCAATCGGTTCGAGTCTCGGCCAATAGGAAGCGACGATTCGCGCCCGGTATGAGTAAACGGTCAGATCATGTCTATTTGAGAGGCCGAATCGGATAACAACAAGGGGATTTTTTGAGGGATCCATTTCGTGAGGGTTAATTATTTGCCGAGGATTTTTGGCAACCTTCTTTTGCCAAAGAGCACCTCGCGTGGGCGAGCGCTACTCGCGACCACTGACCCTTCACATCCCGTTGATCTCCCTGAAGAAGGATATGGTATCCGTCAGCGACTCCACGAGCGCGTCCACCTCCCCCGGGGTGTTGTACAGGTACAAACTCGCCCTGGCCGTCGCCGGCACCCCGAGGTATCGGTGCAGCGGCTGCGTGCAGTGATGCCCCGACCGCGTGGCGACGCCCGCCTGATCCAGCAGGGTGCACACGTCGTTGGCGTGCAACCCCGCCACGTTGAATGCCGCCAGTGACGCCCTGCCCTGCGCCGGGGTGGGTCCGTAGATGGTCACGTCGTTCACGGCGGACAACTTGTCGTAGAGGATCCCGCCAATCTCCTTCTCAAACGCGTGCACCCGGTCCATCCCAACCTCGGTGAGGTAATCGCAGGCTCGCCCCAGCGCGATGGCCTCGCCGATCGCGGGTGTTCCCGCCTCGAACCTCGCGGGTGGAGGCGCGTACGTGGACCTGTCCATGTACACGTCCTGGATCATCTCCCCGCCGCCCATCCACGGCGGCATGGACTCCAGCGCCTCCGCCGTGCCCCACAGGAAACCGATGCCGGTGGGGCCGCACATCTTGTGCCCGGACGCGACGATCCAGTCCACGCCCAGGCTCTGAACGTCCACGGGCATGTGAGGCACGGACTGGCACGCGTCCAGGAGCACCTTCGCGCCGTGTTTTTTCGCGAGCGTGGTCACCGCGCTCACGTCGAGCTCGCATCCCAGCACGTTGGACACGTGCGCGGTGGCGACGAGCTTGACCCTCCCTTCCGCCATGACCGCCGCGAGTGCGTCCACGTCGATGCCGGAGTTATCCTTCTTGAGCCCCACGTGCCTGAGAGTCGCGCCGGTTTTCTCGCACACGAGCTGCCACGGCACCAGGTTGGAGTGATGCTCCAGCACGCTCACCACGACCTCGTCGCCCGGCCCGAGGTTGTCCATGCCCCAGGTGTACGCGACCAGGTTGATAGCCTCCGACGCGTTGCGCGTGAAGACGATCTCGCGATCGGACTTTGCGTTCACGAACTTCGCAACCTTGACCCTCGCCTCCTCGTACGCGTCCGTGGCCTTGCCCGAGAGGTAGTGAACCCCGCGGTGCACGTTGGCGTTGATCATCATGTAGTAGTCGCGGTGCGCGTCGACGACCGCGCTGGGCTTTTGCGAGCTCGCCGCGCTGTCCAGGTACACGAGGCGCTTGCCGGTCTCCGGGATGTCCTGCTCGAGGATGGGGAAATCGGCGCGGAGCTCCGCGGCGAGGTCGACGGCGGAGGCGGTCGCGCCGGGGGCGGCGGTGGCGTCGCGGCGGTGACGGCGACGACACCCCGGACGGAGGCCGTGGGGTCCCGCGTTGCGCGCGGTCCCGACGCCTCCGGATCTGGGCGACGCGGAGGCTCGCGCGGACGCGTGGAGCGTCGCGCGGGCGGTGAGTGACGTCATTTCCGTCGCGGTACCCGACTGGCGCGCTCTGGCGTGGCCTCGGCACCCGCCTCGGGTAATTATGGACGAGATCCCTGCGACGCGGTGTCGTGGACACACCTTCTGGCGACGGTTTCGACCCACCTGCGCGTGTACGTGCTTCAGTTCGAAAAATCCCAAAATTATTCCAACTGAAACGCGTACAGTGTTAATGCTAAATGTCTGAAATTTCTGTTATTTCGACCTTCTGTAGGGTTCACATCCCAGGTTTCGGTTTTCGGCGGCCCCTCGCGAGAGGGAGAGGCGAAAGTCCGGCGCGATCGTGACGGCAATCTCCGCAACCGACTCCACATCTTCTTTTGGAAAGCGGATCGACACGCGCGCCGACACCGAAGCGACATGGGCTGCGGCGCATCCTCCCCCGCGGGCGGCCTCTCCGAAGCCGCCATCGCCGTCGCGGGACCCTCCGTCGCCATCACCGTCAAGTCCGTCCCTGACGGCGAAAACCGCGGGACGCGATACGTCGTGCGTCACGTCCAGTCCGATTGCATCGCTCACTATCAAATCGGGAAATGGGAGGCGGACGCGGACCTCGCCGTCCTCGCGCAGCTGACCGATCCGGACGAGCCCGGGAAGACCTTGGGCGCCAAGGACGTCCCGTCCTTGGCCGAGATCGCGTACGAGACCAAGATCACGCTCAAGAGGCCGCCCATGGGCGCGTCAAAGTTCGAGCTCAAAACTGGCGACGCGAACGAGAGGGGCCGGGGCGGATGCGGGTACGAGCTCGTGTCCCCGAAGCTGGACGTGGGGAGGGAGCACGCGGGGTACCACGCGCTGATGTGGGTGAGGCGCGACGGGAAGAAAACCAGCAGGCTCGTGGCGGTCAAGCGGCTCGACGAATCGGTCAAGAGGCTCGGCGCCGGCGACTATCCCGATCCGGAGGACCCAATCAACCGGGGGAACTTTCTCGGCGTCGCGCGCGGGTGATCAGACGCGTAGCCGGTAGCCGAGTGACGCGTAGCCCGACGTCGCTTCAACACATCTCGCGTGATGTTACGATAGTATACCAGAGATGGATGTTCGTGCCGGTTCAGTTCGCGCCCCCCGCGCCCTGCGCCTTGCTCGCCACGCCGTCGCCCTCGGGTTGCGCCTTCCTCGGCCGACCCCGCTTCTTCGGCTGCGTCGCCGTCGTCGTCGTCGTCGTCGTCGTCGTCGTCGCGGACTTTCCAAACTCGCCCTCGCGGCCGTGGCCGTTCCCGGGCGCCTCCGACCCCGACCCCGCCCTCGCCGCCGCCGCCGCCGCCGCCGCGGACTTGAGCTGCTTCGCCGAGCCCGTGCGCGCTCGCTTGGGCGCGGTGGGTACCACGCCGCTGGGACCGATGGACGACCCGGGCTCCGCGTCGGAAGCGGTGCCAGAGTCGTCGAACCCGCCCGCCGACCCGCCCGCGCGCCCCGCCCCGCCGTCGCCGCCCCCGCCGCCCGGACCTCCCTTGCGCTTCCCGCCGCCTCTGCCGCCGGGGCCCAACCCCGCGGCCCTCGCGCGCTGAAGGTCGCTTCGAAGCCGGCGGATCGCGGATCCCTCCTCGCCGCCAGCGCCGGGCGAGGGCGACCCGCCGCGGGGACCGGCCGTCTGTCCGCCGGCGTTCGCAGCGGGCGGCGTCGTCGCCGGGAGCGATGTCACCGTGACGGGACCGAGCTCGGGGGGCGGGGGCACGACCGCGGGCGGGACCCCGCGAGCGTCGTCGCGCTCGCGCTGCGTCTGCGAGTGCTTGTCGCAGTACGCGCGAAATTGGGGCTTGGACCCGTCGCTGGCGCGCACGTGGAAGCCGCTCTGCCTGGCGCACAGCGGGTGAAACGTCGCCTGGCAGTGGCCGTAGCTGCACCGCATCGTGACCCCGGCGCTTTGGCCGCACACGACGCAGGGCTGCGTCGCGCGCTCCTTCGGGATCTGCGCGATCCCCTTGAAGCACCGCATCTCGTCGGCGTCCTTCACGCAAACCTCGGGCTGCCACTGCGCGCACACGACGTGGCACCAACGCCCGTCGTCCGTCTGCTTGAACGCACCGAGCTGCACGGGGCACAGGATGCACGACACGCCGCGGTACATCGCCATCTTCTCCTGGCTCGACGGCCTGATCGACCCCGGCGGCGCTGTGCGCGCGGCGGCGAGCACGGCGGGGGTGTTCGCCTTACCCTTCGCCTCGGCGTCTTTGCAGCACCAGCACATCCACCCCTCCGCGGCGTCGACGGCGCCGGGCGGCAACCCGTAGCACCGGGGGTGAACCGGCAGCGCGCATCGCACGCACCGAATCGTCTCGCGCGCGTACGCCGCGTCGGCGGTCCCCGCGCAAACCGCGCACTCCCCCGGTCGACGCGCCGCGCCAGCCTCGGCGGCGGCGTGCACCGTGTCCACCAACAGCGCGGGCGCCGCCGACGCGGCGGGGGGCGTCGAGTGGGCGGTGCCGTGGTTGCCGAGGGTGTCGAGGGTGCCGAGGGTACCGCCCGCCTCCCCCGCCGCCGCGACGGGGGTCTCCGGCGTCGCGGATCGCGCCGAAACCGACGCGGCCGGGGCGTTACCGGCTTTTTCGGGTTGGCGCGGGGCGGGCGCGAACCGTCCCGTCATCGGCGGCGGCGGTTTATACGACTCAGCCGCGCGCTTCTGCTTCGCGAGTTTGGGCGCGAGCGCCGCGTTCTCCGCCGCCTCCCTCCTCTCGCGTTCTCGAGCCGCGCGCCGCGTCGCCTCCTCCTCCGCCCTGCCCAGCGCCGCGGCCACCACGTCCGGCGGTAAGCCGTCCAGCGCTCCCATGGCGGGCGCGATGACGTTACCGTCGGCGTCCCTGCGCTGCGCGCCGACGCGGGAGGACGCGGCGGCGGCGGCGGCGGCCCGTTCCAGCGCCGCGCGCTGGTCGGCCTCCCGTTTCTCCCGCTTCAGCATCCGTCGCACCTCGCGAACCTTCGACATCATCTGCGCCGCCTCGGCGACGTCGCCCTCGACGCGAGCGAAAGTTTCGCCCTCCTCTTCGCACCTCGCGGCGACGCGCTTGAGCACCGCGGAGAGCACCGCGCGGTTCGCCTGCGACTGCCACAGGAGTTCGTACTGCAGCGCGAGCGTCTCGGATTCGACCTCGTCGCACGGCGCGGCGGCTCGAAGCTCGGGGCGGGAGTCCAGCGCCCGGATGAGCGCGTCCAGTTCCGATTGGGCGGATCTCGCGTCATCGTCCGACTCGTCGGAGGACTCGTCCGACTCGGATGAATCCTCCGACCCGGATTCGGCGTGGCTGGCCATGCCATCGTCGGTGCGTCGCGCCTTCGCCTCCTCCCTTCGCCGTCTTCGCTCCTCCTTTCGCATCGCCGCGATCGCCGCGGTGGAGGCGGCGGGCGGCGTTCGCCACTTGGGTCGAACCGGTTTGGCAACGGACGCGTTGATTTGTTCCTCGGCTCCCTTCGCCGGCGGACGCTGCTCCGCCTTCACCTCCGGCGAGGCGTCGAACGGGTCGGGCTCCTCATCGTCGTCGTCGGCGTCGTCGTCGTCGCGCTTGAACCTGCCGGCGCCCGCGCGACGGAGGCAGTTCCGCGGCGCCGTGTCGGTGCCGCACCGGCCTTTTTTCTGAACCACGCACACGGCGCACCGGCCGCCGCTCGCGTCGCCCCTGCCGTTACCCCTGCCGTTACGCCCCCCACCGCCCCCCTTTTTATCGCCCTGTCTAGACGCCCTGGAGGACACCACCTCGCGGAGCTTCGGCGGCGAGGGCGAGATCCACGGCGTCGGCGGCGGAGCCTTCGGCAGCTTCGACACCGACGACGCCAGCCAGAAACATCGGTCCAACAGCATCGCGGTGTGCGGCGGCATCGCCTCGTCCGTCTGGCACGGGCCGTGAAGGTGCGGAAGCGAACCCTGGTGGCCGAACGCCCGCCGAACCAGCCGCCTGTGCTCAGCCTCCGCCCGCTCCTCCTCCGTCGCCGGTTCCGCTCTCTGATTGGCCGCGTCGGACCCACCGTCGGACGCGGCCATCGCCGCGGACGAGGGAAGGGCCGAGAGCGACCCCCCGTTCGCCCCCGCGGACGACGCGGACATCGTCGATGCGGTTCGTCCACCGAGTCCCAGGGCGCGCGCCGCCACCGCCGCCGCGCCTGTGATGACGCCGCCGAGACCGCCCGTCGCGCCAGGATTGACCCCACCGCCCGCAGCCGCAGCCGCAGCCGCCGCCGCCGCCGCAGCCTTCGCGGGCTCCTCGCCGCCCACGTACACCGTGCCGTCGTCGTTCGTCTTGATGACGGCGACGACGGTGGGCGGCGGGGGCTGGTACGGCGATGCCTGTGCGCCGTCTCCGGCGCCGCCGTCTGGCCTCGTCGCCTGAGCCTCCGCCGAAATATCCAGCGGCTCAGCCGCGTCTCGTCTCTCCTTCGCCGCGTCGATCTGCGCGGTCGCCGCGCGGTGCCTCAGCCACCTCGCCACCCCTTTGCACATGTCGTCGCGCTCCTCGCGTCGCTTGCACCTGCCGACGCCGGCGAGCCAATCCTCCACGTGTTTCTCGTCCCTTTCGCAAAATTCCTTCGCAAGCGCGCGGACGTCCTTCTCGCGCCGCTCGGAGAATAGCAGCACGCCGCGCGCCAACGCCGCGAGCTCGTCCGCGCGGAGCTCCGCGTCGAGGAGGTCGTGCCCCACCGCGGGTCCCGACGGTTTCGGCGCGACGTACGGCGCGAACGGCGGCGCGGGAGGCGTCATAACCGACGGCGCCGGCGGCTGCGTCGTCGTCGTCGTCGAAACTTTTTCAATCGACGGCTGCGCGTTTGCGCCCGGGCCGGTGTTTGGGACGCTCGGAGGGTTAACACCGACGCCGCCCGCCCCGGCGATCGGAACGTCTCTCCACCACGTCGCCTCGTCCGGTCCGCCCTCGCGGTCGACGGGGCGTCCGCGCGGGGGCACGAGGAGATCGGGGTCGTCGTCGGCGAGCCAACCGTGCGGCGGGACGACGCGGGCCAAGTCGCTCACGCGCAGCTCCCTGAAGTAATCCTCGTTGAGCCTCCACCACGCGGGCATCTCCTTCCCTGACGCCTTGTCCTCGGCCTGGTGCGCCTTCTTTTGTTTCTGGTGGGATCGGGTGGGAGCGGGCGGATGAGGACGGGTCGAAGTGAAATAACCGGGAGCGGGATGGAAAAATAAACATCGGTGCGGCAGGGGATGAGAGCCGTGGCGGGGTTGCGCGCGTCGCGAGCGTCGCGCGCGGCTTCTCCCCGGAGCGTGCGTGCGGTGCTGTTCCGAATCTTCGTCGCGTCGCGCGAGCCGCGGGCTTCGGAAGTGGGTCTCGGATCGGGATCCGGCGTCGGGGGGTGCCTCACCTGGTCCTTGGCCTTGGCCGCATCGAGCAAATCGAAAGCCTCCGCGACGGTGAGCGGCGCGATCACCTTGGGCGGGCCGGGCGCCAGACGCTCGACTAAGCCGCGATGTTCGGCTAGTTCCTCGTCGAATGTGGCCATGCGCTCCCTCAGGGGCATCTCCTCCATCTCCGAGTCGCTGTCGCGCGCGGGCGTGGCGGTCATGGCGTCGCCCCCGCCCGCGTCTCCGCCCGATCGCAAGCGAGTAACCGCTCACACGTCCGGCGCAGGCGGCTGCGGTTCTCCCCTTTTTCGCAGGCGCCCCAACCGCGACAATGCGTCTTCGCACCTTCGCGCGCCGAGTCCGATTGCGGGTTTTCCGCGCCGGTTCTTTCGCCAGCTCCCCTAGGAATTCGTGCGACGCGCCGCGGACCCGTCGTTCGCGAGCGAGACCGCGCGCACCCCTCCGGCAGCGCCCCTCGAACTGCCCCGAGAATCCCTTCGCCAACCCTTTCTGTGAAAACAACGTGGCCGAGCTGCCCGATGACGAGTTTTTCTGTGCTGCTTCTGGAAAAACCGTCATCGCCCGGCGGCTTCTCATCGCTACGTGAACTACCTCGACGTTAATAAATGAGCCTAAGCCGACGATGGCTCACAGCCTCGACCGGATGCGCAACCCCCGTTTGGGGTCCACGTGCGACGTCAGCGCGTCGTCCCCGCCGCCGTTTTCTTTGTTTTCCCTCCAGCGCCCGTTGAACACCTCCCTGCTGATGCGCTGCTCGTTCCGCTCGCTCAGCGGCTTCAGCGATCGGTCCACCGCCCTCGCCGCCGCGCTCCTCGGCGCCAGCGTCGACGCCAGAAACTCCCCCAGCACCCTGTCCGTCCAGCACGGCCCAAACACGCCGACGCCCTTCTCCAAAAATGCGACGTGCCCGCCCTTCCGCACGTGAGCGAGCGCCACGTGCGAGCTCCCGCGGATCGCCGCCTCGCACTGCTC
>MDTE01027677.1_pt1 | contig 17311 bp, 16 predicted proteins | sample 811231 | NCBI WGS metagenome assembly MDTE01 (sample SAMN05326651, study PRJNA326480) | marine metagenome | isolation source: seawater | place: Indian Ocean: Red Sea | collected 2010
ATATTCTCGATGACACCGGCGATGGGAATATCGATTTTCTGGAACATTTGGGCACATTTGCGGGCATCGTCGAGCGCGACCTCCTGCGGGGTGGTGATAACGATGGCGGCATTTACCGGCGCTTGCTGCACCAGTGTCAGATGCACATCGCCCGTGCCGGGTGGCATATCAATCAGCAGATAATCGAGCGGATTCTCTTCAGTCGCCCAGGCGGTGCTGCGCAGTAATTGGTTAAGCGCTTTGGCAATCATGGGCCCGCGCATTACTGCGGCGCGGTCGCCGAGCAAGAACCCCATCGACATGCAGGCAATACCATGCCCGGTTAGCGGGTGCATCTGGTTGTTTGCGAATTCAGGCTCGCCCGCATCGGCCAGTCCCAACATGCGGGGGATGGATGGCCCATAAATATCGGCATCCAGAATGCCGACCTTATGGCCTTGTGCTTTGAGCGCTTGCGCCAATTGCACCGTGGACGTCGATTTACCCACGCCGCCTTTGCCTGAGGCTACCGCAATCAATTTTTTCACATGTGGCAGCGGCGTAAGGTTCCAGCGCGAGCCAGCGCGCCCGTCGGGCATAGTGGCTTGTGCGGTGGCTACCGCCTGCACCTGACGCACCCCGTCCACTTGCTGCACAGCCCGTTCGCACTGTTCCAGCAAGTGCAGCTTGTGTTTGTCTTTCAATGGCAGGGTGAGCACAAATCTTACTGTAGCATCGTCTGCTATATCCAGCCCGCTGATCCAGCCGGCAGACCATACGTCTTGCCCGCTTTCAGCGTCGATTACCTGACGCAGTGCCTGTTCTATTGTCGCTTGATTAACTGACATTTACTTGCGCCCCTTCCTTTGCACCACTATATAGGAGAGCAACGGGCAAACAGCAAGCTGGAGAACGACATGGGTGCGAGATGGCTAAAATTAGGGATGGCGGTGATGCTGTTATGCCTGCCTTTTCATGCCGCGCATGCCCAGATGTCGCAGGACGCCATTGATGCCATGATGAAACAGGCGCAAGAGATCCAACAGAATAATCAGCAGAATAATACGATGGTGCAGCAGCTGATGGATGCGGTTGGCAAAGGGGAAAACCCGCTAAGCGCTATGATGGATAAGGAAGTGCCGATTGGCCAGTATACCGAAATGGTAAGTGATTGTGATGATCGCACTTTTATGGCCTGCACGCCCGATTATACCTGCACCGCTACCGATACAAACGGCGCTAATTCGCTGCGCATAGTGGGCAAGGTGGACGGCAAGTGCCGCATTAAAATGCAGCAGAGCGAGGGCTATAATGCAGATTGCCTTTATTCGCAAAGCACGATGCAAAAGATGATGGAAATGCGCCATCGTAAAACTATCAAGATTCGCGAATCGATGGAGCTGGCACAGCTGGTTGGCCGCGAATGTAAAATGACCGACGCACAAGGAAAACCCGTAACATTTGGAGGTATGCCGCATGACATGGGGCAATAACAACAAAGGCCCTTGGGGCAAGGCACCAAACCCGGAACCATCCGGTGGCGGTGGCCGCAACAACGATAATGATATCGATGAATTCATCCGCAAAAGTCAGGACCGTATGCGCGGTATGTTTGGCGGTGGCGGTGACCGTAAATTCATCTTCATCGGTATACTCATCATTGGCCTGCTATGGCTGGCTTCAGGTATTTACCGTGTGAATCCTGATGAGTTGGGTGTGGTACTGCGTTTTGGTAAATACGATCGCTTCACGACCCCTGGTCTGAATTATCACCTGCCCTATCCAATTGAAACGGTGCTGATTCCGTCGGTAACGCGTGTGAACAAGGTGGAAGTAGGCTTCCGCGCCAGTTTGGGCGACCGAAGCGGACAGAATGGCCGTTCCTTTGAGAAAGAAAGCCTGATGCTTACCGGTGATCGTAATATCGTCGATATTGATTTTGAGGTGCAGTGGAAGATCGATGCGACCAATCCGCAGGATTATCTGTTTAACGTGCGTGATCCCGCCGCTAGCGTGAAACCGGTGGCAGAAAGCGCAATGCGCGAAGTGATTGGCCGCAACAGTTTGGACGAAATTCTGACCACGGCGCAATCCGAAGTGGCCGATGAGACCAAGCGTATTATGCAGGAAATGCTCAATGATTATGAAGCGGGCATTGAGATTATTGCGGTGAACTTGAGCAAGCCCGATGTGCCTGCGCCTGTGATCGACGAGTTTCAGGATGTGAAACGCGCTGAGCAGGACAAAGAAACTGCTGAGAGCGTGGCGGAAGGATATCGCAACGAGATCATTCCACGCGCGAAAGGTAGTGCCGAGCAAATGAAGCAGGAAGCACTTGCGTATAAAAACCGCGTGATTGCCGATGCAGAAGGTGATGTCGCACGTTTCCTGTCGGTGTATGAAGAGTATCGCTTGGCGAAAGATGTAACCAAAAAACGGATCTATCTGGAAACGATGGAAGAAATTATGAATGGAATGCAGAAAGTGGTGATAGACAGCGAGTCTGGTAATGGCGTGCTGCCATATCTGCCACTGCAAGAACTGCAATCGAAGCGGGGGGCGAACTAATGTCACAAAAAACCATTACTATCGCCGTTATCGCACTGGGTGCGATTGCATTGCTGGTCTATAGCTCGGCCTTTGTGGTGAGCCAGACCCAACAAGCGCTGGTGCTGCAGTTTGGTGAAATCAAACGTGTGGAACAGACCCCGGGGCTGAAATTCAAGCTGCCCTTTGTGCAGAATGTGATCATGTTTGATAATCGCCTGCTGGAGTTTAACGCCCAGCCTGCCGAATTCATCACCAAAGACCGTCGTGCTGACGTGGAAGAGCGTGTGGTGATTGACGCATTTGTGCGCTACAAAATCACCAATCCAGTGAAATTCTATCAGGCCGTGATGAACGAGGAAAACCTGCGTGCACGTCTTAATAGTATCGTAGTGTCGAGCATGCGTCGCGTGCTGGCACAAAACTCGCTGAACGATCTGTTGTCGGACAAACGCTCGATGATTATGCGCGAAATCAAGCAGGCGGTGAACCATCAGGCAACCAGTGAAAAGGTTGAAACCTCAGTGGCGATTGATGAAGAAGTCGCCAAAGAAGTGGCAGAAGCCGAAGGCGAAGAGGTGGAAGCGGCCGAGGAAGCACCACGTAAATTGCGTCAGGGCTTCGGTATCGAGGTGGTGGATGTGCGTATTATGCGTGCGGATCTGCCCGAAGATATTTCGCAAGCAACTTTCGAACGTATGCGCAAAAACTTCACCAAAGAAGCACAGAAATTCCGTGCGGAAGGTGAAGAGCGCGCGTTGCAGATTCGTTCTGCGGCGGATCGTGAGCGTGTAGAAATTTTGGCGGAAGCGCGCAAGATTGCGGAAATTACCCGAGGTGAGGGCGATGGTATTGCTACCAAAACCTACGCTGATGCGTTTAATACCGATAAAGAATTCTTCGAGTTCTATCGTACCATGCAGGCGTATCGCAACACCTTGAAATCCGATGATACAACGCTAATTTTATCTCCAAACAGTACGTTCCTGGAACAATTCGACTAAGGTAAATTATGCGTTCTATTTTGCTGAGTTTATGCGCGTGTCTGTTGCTGGCCCTGCCAGCGCAGGCGCGCCCTATGCCTGCTAGTTTTGCAGATCTGGTAGAAAAATTAAGCCCTGCAGTGGTGAATATATCGACCACGCAGAAGGTGAGCAGCTCGCCACTGCAATTCCAGTTCAAAGGGTTGCCTGATAGCCCTGAGCTGGACCCATTCCGCCAGTTCTTTGATCAATTCAGCGACAAGCTCGGCAAAGGCCTGCCACGTCAGGAACGCGAAGTGACCTCGCTTGGATCAGGCTTTATCATCTCGGCAGAAGGCTATGTGGTGACAAATCACCATGTCATCAACGAAGCCGATCAGATTCAGGTGATTCTGTCGGATGACACGAAATATGATGCAAAAATTCTCGGAAGCGATCCGAAAACAGATTTGGCGCTGTTGAAAATTGATGCCGGCAAAAAACTACCTTTTGTCGAGTTTGGGGACTCTGATGAAATGCGCGTGGGCGATTGGGTGATCGCTATTGGTAATCCGTTCGGTCTTGGCGGTTCAGTTTCGGCAGGGATTATCTCGGCCAGCTCGCGTGTGATCAATGCGGGCCCGTTCGACGATTTTATTCAAACAGATGCGGCGATTAACCGCGGCAACTCAGGCGGGCCGCTGTTTAATACAGACGGCGAGGTGATTGGTATTAACTCGGCGATCTTCAGCCCGAGCGGTGGCAATGTGGGTATTGGCTTTGCGATTCCTTCCTCGCTGGCAGAGCCTATTTTGCAGCAATTGAAAGAATTCGGCCGCACGCATCGCGGATGGCTGGGTGTGAAGATTCAGCATGTGAGCGAAGAAATAGCAGAAAGCGTGGGCTTGCGTAAGCCACGCGGAGCTCTGGTGCTGGATGTCACCGAGGATAGTCCTGCGCAGCGGGCAGGCATTGAAAGCGGCGATGTGATTGTGCGCTTTGACGGTAAGCCAGTGAACGAAATGCGCACGCTGCCGCGTCTGGTGGCGGGCACGCAAGTGGGCAAACGCGTTGAAATTTCCGTGTGGCGTCAGGGGCGCGAGGTCGAGCTGGATGTGACGCTTGGCGAGCTGGAAGAGGAGGGTGTAGCCTCCGAACAAGCGCCTGTGGAACGTGCCGACAAGAAACTGGCGGACGTGCAAACCCAGACCATTCAAGGGATGGAACTGGCCGAGCTGAATGACGATTTGCGCAGCAAATACGATATTGCGGGCAAGGTAAAAGGCTTGCTTGTAGTGGACGTGGATGTCGATAGCGAGGCAGGCAAACGCGGCGTGCGTGTGCGCGATGTGATTGTAGAGGTTAATCAGCGCGCCATTGACGAAATGGAAGAGTTTCGTGATGCACTCAGCCGTGCCGCGCGGGCTGACCGCAAATTTGCGTTATTGCGGATCATGCGCGGTGACGAGTCGCGTTTTGTCACACTGCCAACCAAAGAATAGTTTAATACAATGCAGCGGCGTTACCACGCCCATTCGTTGCGGCGATAGCCCTGTACGTAAAGCAGGCTGGTCAGATCGCCGTGGTTAATGCAGGCCTTGGCCTGCGCCTGCACGGTGGGTTTGGCTTTGTACGCCACACCAAGGCCAGCGGCTAGCAGCATTGGCAGGTCATTCGCGCCATCGCCAACGGCTAACACATTCACCTTCTCCAGCTTGCTTTTTTCGACCGACTGCTCGAGCGCGGCGCGCTTGGATTCTTTATCCAGAATCGGCTCTACGACCTTACCCGTCAGCACATGGTTGAAAATTTCCAGCATATTGGACTGGTCTTCATCAAATCCCAGCGCTTCGGCTACGCGGTTAGTAAAGAAGCGGAAGCCACCTGAGACCAACAGGCAATAGGCGCCGTGTGCTTTCATGGTTTGCACCAGTTCGCGTGCACCGGGCATAAAGCTGATATGGTGTTTATAAACCTCTTCCAGCTGGTCTTCGTGCAGGCCTTGCAGCAATGCGACGCGCTCGCGTAGTGCGTCTTTAAAATCCAACTCGCCATTCATGGCTTTTTCAGTGATATCAGCCACACGCTCTTTCAAATCGAGGGCGGCGGCTAGCTCGTCAATGCATTCCTGCTGGATCATGGTGGAGTCCATGTCGCTGATAAGCAGTTTTTTGCGACGATGTGCTGTTGGCTGGCTCACACAGTCAATGCTGTCACGCAACGACGCATCGGCCAGTTTCGCCTGTGCTTCGTTCAGCGGCAGGTTATGCAGCAGGTCACAGGCTTTGTCCTCTTCCAGCCATTCAATGGTGCAATTCTCACGGGTTAATTGCAGCGCCTGCAAGCAGGCATCAATGTTGCTTTCTTCCAGTTTGGTGTTGGCCGGAGCAACCAATGTGGTAACGTGCGTGTTATGGGACATAAGAAAACATATCCGGTTGTTGTGTTAATGGGGCCAACGGCTAGTGGCAAGTCGGCGTTGGGGCTCGTTATAGCCAAAGCATTGGACGGTGTCATCCTTAATGCCGATGCTATGCAATGTTATCGCGATATCCAGATAGTAACTGCTCGGCCAAGTACTGAAGAAATGCAAGACGTTGAACACAGGCTTTATGGGCTGTGGCAGGCGCATGAACATGGCAATGCGGCGCTGTGGGCAGAGCAGGCCGCGAAAGAAATACGTGCGGTGTGGCAGGCAGGCAAGTTGCCGATATTGCTGGGTGGTACGGGCATGTATATTCGTACGTTGATGGATGGCATATCGCCTATTCCGCCTGTGCCGGAAGAGGTGAAGCAGCGTGTGGAGCAATGGATGCAGCAAGGCAGTGAAAAGGCGTATGGCCGTTTGAAATTGCGGGATGCGGCAACGGCAGAAAAATTAGCGCCTAACGATAGTCAGCGTATCCAGCGTGCGCTTGAGGTGGTGGAAGCCACTGACACACCGTTGAGCGTATGGCAGAAAGAAGCAGGTGAGCCATTTGTGCCAGAGGCAGAGTATCATCTCTATTATTGCGATATTGCGCGTGAGACATTGTATGAACGCATTAATGCGCGTTTTGAGCAAATGGTGGAAAAAGGTGCAATAGATGAAGTCCAGATGCTACAGCGACAAGCGTTGTCAGATGGCTTGCCTGTAATGCGCGCGATTGGAGTGGCGGAACTGATGGCATATTTGCGCGACGAATTATCGCTGCAAGAGGCGGTGGCACTGGCTCAGCAAAACTCGCGGCGCTATGCAAAACGCCAGCTAACCTGGATCCGTAACCAGCTGCCAGAGGCGCTGCCGGTTTCCTACGCGCTGACTGAGAATGTGGATGAATGCGGAGAATGGTTGAAAAGCCTTGCGAAAGCCATTGACCGCCCGCTGGCAAAGCAGTAATTTGCCAAGCCGTTGTAGTAAGGAGGCGGTGTGAGCACAGAAAAGACAGAAAATCAGCAAATGACCGGGGCAGAAATGGTCATCCGTGCTATGATCGAGAATGGCACGGATGTGTTGTTTGGCTATCCTGGTGGTGCGGTACTGCCGATTTACGATGCGTTGTTCAAACAGAACCGCCTGCGCCATATTCTGGTGCGCCACGAGCAGGGTGCCGCCCACGCGGCTGAAGGCTACGCACGGTCAACGGGCAAAGTAGGCGCGTTGCTGGTGACGTCTGGCCCCGGTGCGACAAATACGATCACAGGCCTGACCGATGCGATGCTGGACTCGATTCCGCTTGTATGTATTACAGGGCAGGTGCCAAGCCATCTGATTGGATCGGACGCGTTTCAGGAAGCCGATGTGACGGGTATTACACGCTCTTGCACCAAGCACAATTATCTGGTGAAAAACGTGAATGACGTCGCACGTATTGTGAATGAAGCGTTCCATGTGGCCAGCACAGGCCGTCCGGGCCCTGTGGTAGTGGATATTCCTAAAGATATTTTGAATGCGGTGGGGATGTATCGCGGCAAGGCGAGCGTGAAACGCCATTCGTATAAGCCGGTGAAGAAACCGAACCAGAAATGGCTGGAGAAAGCCGTAGATGCGATGGCGAAAGCCAAGCGCCCCGTGTTTTATGTGGGCGGCGGTGTCATCAATTCGGGCAGTAAAGCCTGCGCTAATCTGACCAAGCTGGTGCATATGACGGGATTCCCCTGCACCACCACCCTGATGGGGCTGGGCGCATTCCCGGGCTCAGACAAACAGTTCCTCGGCATGTTGGGCATGCATGGTTCGCTGGAAGCGAATATGTGCATGGCAGAATGCGATGTGATGATTAACATCGGTGCGCGTTTCGATGACCGCGTGACGGGTCGTCTGGACGGATTCTCGCCTAAATCGACTAAAATTCATGTCGATATTGATGCCAGTTCGATCAATAAAACCGTGCATGTGGATATACCGCTTTGCGGGGATGCGGGCGAAGTGATCGATATGATGATCGCAATGTGGAAAAAGAAAAAGCTGGAGCCAGACCAGCGTGCCCTCAATAAATGGTGGGATAAAGTGGAAGGCTGGCGCGCGAAAGACAGCTTTAAGTTTGAAACTAACGACCGCGTCATTAAACCGCAGCAGGTACTGCGTGAGCTGAATACTCAGCTGGGCAAGAAAGATTTCTTTATCACGACCGATGTTGGTCAGCACCAGATGTGGGCGGCACAACATATCATTTATAACAAGCCTAACCGCTGGATGAGTTCGGGCGGGTTGGGCACGATGGGCTATGGTTTGCCTGCGGCGGTTGGTGTACAGGTGGCGAATGCCAAAAAGCCGGTTATTTGTGTGACGGGCGAGTCATCCATTCTGATGAATATTCAGGAGCTTTCTACGGCCGTGCAGTATCGTTTGCCTGTGAAGGTGCTGATTCTGAATAACCAATATATGGGTATGGTGCGCCAATGGCAGGAAATGTTCCACGGCTCGCGCTATTCCGAGTCGTATATGGATTCACTGCCTGATTTTGTGAAACTGGCCGAAGCATATGGTTTGCGTGGGTTGCGGTGTAAAAAACCGGCGGATCTTAAACAGACCATCACCGATATGTTGGAACATGACGGGCCGGTGATGGCAGATATCTGGGTGGACCAGAATGAAAATGTATATCCGATGATTCCTGCAGGCGCAGCGCATAACGAGCTGCTGCTTGGTCCGGATGATGCGGAACGTGAACTGGATAAGAATCAGGTATAGGACATCGGAATGCGAGTGATAATGATGATTGTAGCGTGCGCTACCCTGCTGTTGATGGGCTGTGAGTCGAAAGGCCCGGCAAATCCGCGCATGGAGAACGAACAAACCGGCCCGCATAAAGGCCATTGTCCGCGGACGGATCTACGCTTTGGCGAGCGTTGTAGCCCGCTGCCGCCATCGGACTGGGATAGGTTATAGGCATGACTGAACCGTTAGATATTGTATATAGCATCATTGAAAAAGCGCCTGAGGAAGAGCGCCATATTCTGGCCATTCTGGTCGATAACGAATTTGGTGTGCTGAACCGTGTGGTGGGGCTGTTTTCGGCACGTGGTTACAATATTGAAGCGCTAACCGTAGCAGAGGTGGATACTAAGAAATCGCTATCGCGCATCACGATTGTCACTAAGGGTTCGCCCATGGTGATCGTGCAAATCATGAATTTGCTGGAACGTATGATTCCAGTGCATAAGGTGCATGATTTGAGTGTGGAAGGCCCGCATGTAGAGCGCGAGCTGGCCTTGGTGAAAGTGGCAGGTGAAGGCGATAACCGCGTAGAGGCGCTTCGCATTGCCGATATTTTCCGCGCGCATTCGGTGGATGCTACGACCGAATCATTTATTTTTGAGCTGACGGGTAAATCCTCTAAGATCGACTCGTTTATCGACCTGATGCGCCCGCTAGGCTTGGTAGAGATTGCACGTACAGGTGCCGTTGCTATGGGACGTGGTAAAAAAGGCATTTAGCCCAGAAAAAAATACGGCAATCATCGGATAATAGCGCATGCGTTATTTTTTTATTAACCGATTTGCGCTATACTATTTTGCATGAATACCGCCACAACCACAGCAGATAATATTTCCCAAACGCCTCCTTTTCTCAAAGGCATGCTCACCTCGCGCTCCTGGCGCGGCAGACCTTATCTGATCAGCCCAGTTATTGATTTCCTGATGGTAGGCGGTGCTGCCTATATTGTGGGGGCACTTTTGATGTTTCTGGTGTCACAGGACCTGACGAGTGGCGCCATTTATCAAGGACAGGCGAATATTAGTGGTTTTTGGTTGTCGATTCTGGCGGCTATATTGGCGTATCACGTGTTTTTTGTGAATTACCCGCACTTTGCTTTTTCTTATCAGTTGATGTACCGCGATTTTGGCAAAAAAGTGCGCGGACAGGAACTGCCACGCCATATGCAAATGCGCTATATTTTTGCGGGCGTGGTCGTGCCGATCGTCTTTGTCTATTATTATTCCACCACCGTTTTGCAGGGCGATCTTGTCGCTTTGGGCTATGTGGTGAACGTGATGTTTTTGCTGGTGGGCTGGCACTATGCCAAACAATCCTTCGGGGTCATGGTGGTGTTACATGGGCTTAAAGGTATCTATTTCGGCAAATGGCAACGCCGCCTGCTGCTGACCAACATTTATCTGGTTTGGATTACGACTTGGGTGCTGTCGAATTTCAGTGCCTATGAAAGCCAGTTCTGGGGGGTGCCTTATTCCTCCATTATGCTGCCGGCGTTACTGCCTAGTTTTCTGGATGATTACTGGCTGTTCCAGAATACGTTACACACCGCATGCTGGATATTCTTTGGCGCAACCGTGTTGATGTTGCTGGCCAAAGCAACACAGGAGAAACGCTGGCTGTCGTTTACGGGGCTCGTGGGTTACTCCACGCTGTATAGCTATTTGTTGGTGGTACATTATGTGCATCCATTGTGGCTGTTTTTTGTGCCTGCCTTCCACTCTCTGCAATACATGCTGTTTGTGATTGCTTTCAAGCGTAACGAATCCGAGTTGAAGCATAAGGAAGCAGCGGGCGAATATACGCAAAAAACCGCGAAGCGCGCGGCATATGGTTTTCTAGCATTCGCGGCGATTGGTGGCCTGATTGGTGCCATGCAGTTTGAATGGGCGCCGCGACTGCTCGATTATTTGATCGATGACGCACATACATTAGCTATACCCACACTCTTCCTTGCCATGTTCCACCTCTTTGTAAACATTCATCATTATTTCATCGATAATGTGATTTGGCGCAAAGATAACCCGGAAGTTGGCAGATACCTTATGATTCGCCATTGACAGCCCTCTGTTAGGGGGATAATTTCCTTCGCTCAATCAATACGTTGAAAAGAAGGAAATGAACCATGCGCGTATATTATGACAACGATGCCGATTTAAACATCATCAAAGGCAAAAAAGTGACCATTATTGGCTATGGTAGCCAAGGCCACGCACACGCCCTAAACCTGAAAGACTCAGGCGTTGAAGGTATCGTTATTGGTCTGCGCGAAGGCTCGAACAGCGCTGCCAAAGCCAAGCGCGACGGGTTTGAGGTGAAAACACCTGAAGAAGCCGTAAAAGACGCTGATGTGGTGATGATGCTGGCACCCGATGAAAATCAGGCCGATATTTACTCGCAGGTAGAAGGCAATATCAAGCAAGGTGCGGCACTCGCATTCGCACACGGCTTTAACTATCATTTCGAATTTATTCAGGTGCGCGACGATATGGATGTGTTCATGGTGGCGCCTAAAGGCCCTGGCCATACCGTGCGCGGTGAATATGTAAAAGGCGGCGGTGTGCCATGCCTCGTGGCTGTGGCGCAAGACGCTTCGGGCGATGCACTGCAAATTGCACTGTCTTATGCAAGCGGCGTAGGCGGTGGCCGTTCGGGCATCATCGAAACCACCTTCAAGGACGAATGCGAAACCGACCTGTTCGGTGAGCAGGCGGTGCTGTGTGGTGGTATTTCGGCGCTTATCAAAGCGGGCTTTGAAACGCTGGTTGAGGCGGGATACCCTGAAGAGATGGCGTATTTCGAATGTCTGCATGAAACCAAACTGATTGTGGATCTGCTGTATGAAGGTGGTCTGGCGAATATGCGTTATTCGATCTCGAACACCGCAGAGTACGGTGACTATGTGACCGGCCCACGCATCATTACCGAAGAAACCAAGGCGGAAATGAAGCGCGTGCTGGAAGATATCCAGACCGGTAAATTTGCACGTGAGTTCATTGCAGACCGTGCGACGCAAGGTGCGCACAAACTGGAAGCTACCCGCGAAGCAGAAGCGAAGCACCCCATTGAGAAAGTGGGTGAAAAGCTGCGTGCTATGATGCCATGGATTGCTAAAAACAAATTGGTAGACGCGGCGTAATCATGCGCGTTGCCACCGCCATACTATGTTGGGTGGTGGGCGCTTCAGCGGCGCAGGCGCTTTCTTGCCTGCCAGCAGATATGCGTGAGCCAAAAACCGTGCAGTTTACGGGCGTGATGCAGTCCATCGAGGTGATCGAAACCGATTATCAGGTGTGCACTACGCGTGCGGTGGTTGACGTGAAGCAGGTGGAAGAAGGTGATATTGCAGGTGACTCGGTGGTAATCGAACAGCGGCACTGGATCTGCCCGCAAGACATTACCCCGTTTGATACGCTGAAAACGTATAAACTGTACCCTGCAACAGATGAAGGTGTATTTCGCGTGGGGATGTGCGATCAGCCGTTCTGATGCCCAGATGACAGGAAAGTAGAGATGAGTAACGATAAAATTATAATTTTTGATACAACCTTGCGTGATGGTGAGCAATCACCCGGCATGTCGATGACACGTGAAGAGAAGCTGTTGGTGGCCGAAGGGCTGGACGGTATGGGTGTTGATGTGATCGAAGCGGGATTTGCGATTGCCAGTCAGGGCGATTTTGAGGCTGTGAAGGCGATTGCTGAGACGGCAAAAAACGCGACTATTTGTTCGTTGGCACGTGGCAAAACGGCTGACATTGAGCGCGCAGCCGAGGCAATCAAGCCGGCAAAGCAGGGACGTATTCACACGTTTATTTCTACCAGCGACATCCATTTGGAACATCAGTTCCGCCTGAGCCGTGAACAGGTGCTGGATATTATTAAAGATACCGTTGGGCTGGCGCGTAATTATACGGACGATGTTGAGTGGTCGGCTATGGATGCTACCCGTAGCGATCTGGATTATCTTTGTCAGGCGGTGGAAGTAGCCATCGCCGCAGGCGCGACCACCATCAACCTGCCCGACACGGTAGGGTATGGCACACCTGCGGACATCGCGCATATGTTTACGTATGTGCGTGAAAATATTTCTAATGCGGATAAAGCAATTTTCTCATTCCACGGCCAGAACGATCTGGGGCTGGCGACTGCTAACACGCTGGCTGCGATTGTGGCAGGGGCGCGTCAGGCAGAAGTGACTATTAACGGGATTGGTGAGCGTGCGGGCAATACATCGCTGGAAGAAGTGGTGATGACGTTGAAAACCCGTAAAGACCAATATGGCGTGGAGTGTGGTGTAGACAGCACGCATATTACGCGTTTGTCCAAATTGGTGCAAAGTGTGACTGGCCAGCAAGTGCAGGTGAATAAGGCGATTGTGGGTGCAAATGCGTTTGCGCATGAATCTGGCATTCATCAGGACGGCATGCTGAAAAACCGCGGCACCTACGAGATTATGACGCCGGAGTCGGTAGGGCTGGCAAAGTCCAATCTGGTGATGGGTAAACATTCAGGCCGTCATGCCTTCAAGGACAAGCTGAAAGAGTTGGGTATTACGCTTGGCGATAACGCGCTGGAAGATGCGTTTACGCGGTTCAAAGCGCTGGCGGACAAGAAAAAAGATATATACGACGATGATATTATTGCGTTGGTTGATGCCGAGGCAGCCACACGTCATCAACGTTATCATTTCAAAACCCTGCAGATTGAGTGTGGCACCGAAAGTGCACAAATTGCACGGTTGGGCATGGAGATTGATGGGCGGTTGCGCACCATCAAGATGGAAGGTAATGGGCCCGTTGATGCGATCTTTAAAGCGATTAAAGGACTCATACCTGAGGCGCAGGATGCAACATTGCAGCTCTATCAGGTGCATGCCGTAACACAAGGCACCGATGCACAAGCAGAGGTGACATGTCGTTTGGAACGTGACGGATATGTGGTAAATGGGCACGGATCTGATGTAGATACGCTAGTCGCGTCAGCAAAAGCATACATCAATGCCGTTGGAAAGCTGGAAATGCTTGAACAAAAAGACGTTGCACATTACACACAAACAGAAGAGACTGATTTTGACAATACTGATAAACAACAAGTAAGTTAATCAACGCGGGGCAACACGCGCATGTTTGGAAAATTATTAAGGCTGATGTCGGAAGACATGGCCATTGACCTGGGAACCGCTAATACTCTTGTGTATGTCAAGGGGCGCGGGGTTGTTCTCAACGAACCTTCCGTAGTAGCGATGAAAGAAGAACGCGGGCAGTTAATGCCTTATGCGTTCGGTAACGAAGCCAAGCTAATGCTGGGCCGGACTCCAGAAAAGATAGATGCTACCCGCCCGTTGAAAGATGGTGTGATTGCAGATTTCCGCACCGCGGAAGAGATGATTAAGCATTTTATTCACCGTGTGCATAATCGCCGTAGTTTTACAGGCCCTCTCATCATTATTTGTGTGCCTTCAGGTTCAACGCCTGTTGAGCGCCGCGCGATTCAGGAAGCCGCAGAAAATGCCGGCGCGCGCGATGTATATCTTATCGAAGAGCCAATGGCGGCCGCAATTGGTGCTGGCTTGCCGGTAACCGAGCCTACGGGGTCGATGATTGTCGATATTGGCGGTGGCACCACTGAGGTGGCTGTCTTGTCACTGGGCGGTATAGTATATGCCCGTTCTGCGCGCGTGGGCGGAGACAAAATGGACGAGGCGATTATTTCTTATATTCGTCGTTACCATAATCTACTGATTGGTGAAACGACGGCTGAATATATTAAGAAGGAAATCGGTGCAGCCTGCATCCCTGAAGATGGCGATGGCCGCATGATCGAGATTAATGGGCGCGATTTGATGAATGGTGTGCCGAAAGAGCTGGTATTGAGCGAGTTGCAAATTGCAGAGTCGCTGGCAGAGCCAGTGCGCGAAATCATTGAAGCGGTGAAAGTTGCACTTGAATGTACACCGCCTGAGCTATCCTCGGATATCGTCGATAAGGGTATTGTTATGACCGGCGGTGGATCAATGTTGCACAATCTTGATCTGGTGGTGAGTCAGGCAACCGGCCTGCCTGTATTTATTGCAGATGACCCGCTGTCCTGTGTTGCGCTGGGTACGGGGCAGGTGCTGGAAAACCCTGATGTCTTCAAGCATGTGTTGTTTAAACACAGCTAGCCCATATTGGAACTTGTGGATAAATCGCTTTTTCTTTTGTTTTTCTATGTTATATTCGTAACATAGCTGTTTTTAATGATTTGGAATATATAAGGCGTGAAACAAGCCTATTATAAGGTTGGCAAGGTAAAAGCACATGAAATGGCGCTGCCTCTCGGCTCGCTAATACACCGTGTGTTGGTCTTTCTACTTATTATCACCTCTCTTACCCTGATCGTCATGCAACGCAACGATAACGCGTTGGTGCAAAACCTGCGTATGGCACTCACCGATACGTTGACGCCTGTTGTCAATGTGATGGCCGAACCTATGCGCGCTATCGGCGATGCGAGAAACTGGGCGAACGATGCCTTATACACATTCAGTGAGAACCGTATATTGCGTGCCGAGAATGCACAATTGCTTCACTGGCAAACCGTTGCACGTAATTTGGAGGCAGAAAACAGAGCGTTACGCTCGTTGATGAGTTTTTCGCCTACAAAAGCTATGTCATTTACTACCGCTAAAGTGCTTTCGCATGCAGGCGGTGCATATTCTCACTCTATCGTGATAGGGGCAGGCACCGAGCAAGGCCTGACGCCTAATATGGCTGTTGTCAATGAAGTTGGATTGGTTGGCCGTGTGATTGAGGTGGGAGACCATACTGCGCGCGTATTGCTGCTTCGCGATATTAACTCGCGCATTCCGGCCATCACCAGCCAATCGCGCGAGCGTAGCATTGTTAGCGGCGCAAACCGCTCTGCATTGCAGCTTAATTATTTGTCGCGTCAGCATAGTATTGCACCTGGCGAGGCGGTAGTAAGCTCGGGTGATGGGGAAGCCTTTCCTGCAGGGCTACATATTGGCACCGTGCAACACCAGAACGGTCATTTGTCGGTAATTCCTGCAGCCGATTGGGACGCACTGGAATATGTGCGTGTGGTGCATTATAATGCACCTTCAAAACCTTAATTCGCCTCTATGCATTTACAACGAAGTTTTCAGCAGCATCTGCTGCGCTATGCCCTGACAGCAGCTATCTTTCTGCTGGCTATGTTGCTGGGTGCAACGCCTTTGGGCACTATTGCAGGGGGCACATTCTATCCTTTGTTCAGCATTATGCTGCTATATTATCTGGCCGTATTTCAGGCAAGTCTAGTGCCTTCATGGCTGGTGTTTCTGCTTGGTTTGATTCAGGATGTCGTGCTGGGTATTCCGACAGGCATGTCTTCTCTGCTTTTACTGTTATTCCGTTTACTTATAGTATGGCAACGCCGTTTTGTGGCGGGCCAGCATTTTGTGGTGTTGTGGATTGGTTTTGCCCTTGCCTCAGCAGTGTTTTTCTTTGTGCTATGGGCAGCCTTATCGCTCTATCATTATGACGCCAGACCTGCCTTGGGTTTTGTGTTGCAATGGCTGGCTGCTGCTACACTCTATCCGTTGGTACATAGTTTAATGCAATATGCTATCGCGAAGCTACGAATCTTGCAGCCAGAGAAATAGTGGCTTATAGATAGGCTATGCGTAAGTCGTCTCCCCTTCATAAGAAACTCACACGCCGCACGTTAGTGTTTGCGGGGGTGCAGGCTGCAGCGGGCACGGTGCTACTGGGACGACTTTACTATCTGCAATTAGCAAATGCGCGCGAATATAAAACGCTGGCTGAGGGCAACAGTATTAAAATTCAGCTGATTCCACCTCAGCGTGGTCAGCTACTTGATGCCAGAGGCAAGCCGTTAGCTACCAACCAGATCAATTTCAGGGTTTTTCTTTCACGCGAAAAAAATAAACAGGCGCATGCAACGCTTAATAAACTGTCTAAACTGCTTTCTCTGTCGCCGGAGCGTATGGAAGCCTTGCATAAAGCGATAGATGCCGGTCCTCGCGTGCAGCCATTGCTGGTAAAAGAGTATGTGCCGTGGGATGAATTATCGCGGGTGGAATTTCATATGCCAGAGCTGTTGGGCTTGATGGTAGAAGAAGGCCAGTTGCGCTATTACGGCTTTGCCGAACAGGCGGCACATATGATTGGCTATGTAGGCAAAGTGTCGGAGGAAGAGCAGAAGGAAGGCTCGAATCCTTTGTTGCGCCTGCCCGACTTTAAGATTGGTAAGGAGGGCGCGGAGCGCTTGTTCGACACGCGTTTGCGCGGCGTGGCAGGCAGCAAGAAGATTGAGGTAAATGCATTGGGACTGAGCGTACGAGAGATTGCGCGCCAACCCGCAAAGGCGGGCGAGGATATTCGCTTAACTATCGACGCTGAATTACAGGCCTACGCTGCAGAAAGGCTAGGGGGCGAGAGCGGTGCTATCGTGGTGATGGACACGCGGGATGGTGGTGTGAAGGCGCTGGCCTCTATGCCCGCATATGACCCCAATAGTTTTAGTGTGGGCATCACGCAGAGCTATTGGAACGAGTTGATGGGCAATGAAAAGAACCCGCTAATGAATAAGGCAATTGCTGGCCAATACCCGCCCGGTTC
>MDTE01107118.1_pt1 | contig 17309 bp, 13 predicted proteins | sample 811231 | NCBI WGS metagenome assembly MDTE01 (sample SAMN05326651, study PRJNA326480) | marine metagenome | isolation source: seawater | place: Indian Ocean: Red Sea | collected 2010
AGTTTTGGCATTAGACTAACTCTTGACTTTGCAGTAATTGCAATTATTGAGGCAATTGCTACTACAAGAATTAATGCTGCGATTGTACCGAACTCAGGAATTACAAATGTTCCAATTATTTCAATTTCTTGTGAACCATAATAAAATGGAATTGTCAAAGTTCGTGAATCATCATACACGTCCTCTAACTGTTCAGTTATTTCACCATCAACCAAAACAAAGAATTTTCCTTCATCAGTATCTATGACGTCTTTAGGTAATGTGATTACAAGTTCACCATCATCAGTAGTGCTGATCTTTATGATTAATGATTTTGCATCAAGATCAGGTGTAATTGAAATAATTTTTCCACCATTAATTGTATAATTTACATTGATACCCTCAACAAGAAATGCGTTTTCTCCTTTCTTTTCAACAACTACTAATTCAGTAGAATCTATTACTGATTCATTCTCTACCTCGTATTCTTCATTTGGTTCTAATTGTGATTCTTTTACACCAACTGATGTAAGTCCATATCCAAATTGTATTTCAGCGTTGGTATCATTATAGTAGAATGCTCTAATTGTATAATTTCCTGACTCTTTCCATACACCACTAATCGATGTTTCAATATCAGTGCTAAAATTTCCAGATGGATCAACATCAACCTGTGCTATTTCGACAATGTTATTCCTTGGACTTATCACTTGTAGTAGTACATCTTGATCAGGAACAGCCACGGAGACTTGACCAGAAATATTAATCACTTTGCCTGGATCATATGACTCTTGATCTGTTGTGATTTCTAATGAAATTACACTTTGAGCAAAACTCTGACTTGAAAATAAAGGAATAACTGCCAAAGTCATCATCAACAGTATTGCTTTTGTCTGCAGACGCAATAAATCAATGAATATTGTGTCATATTTAACCAGAGTAGAATAAAAAAAACTGTTTACTGTGTAATTTTTGGTTTAATGGAAAAAAATCTGATTAAATATATATTAACCTCAAAGAGACTTTTGACAGTTTGTCAGGGCTATTTTCTTTAGTAACTAATGTTATGCATGGAGGTAAAAAATATGGCTACTAAGAAAATTCCAACCCTTGTACCTGATCATGTTTATGTCCCAAAACATGAAATCATGAACAAGAAAGATGCGGAAGAAGTATTAAAAAATTATAATTGTAACCCAACTGATTTACCATTCATATTCGTCACAGATCCTGCAATTTTAGGACTTGGGGTAAAACCAGGCGACATGATAAAAATTACAAGAAAAAGTGGCACTGCAGGTGAAAGTGTTTACTATCGATATGTGGTGGAAACATAATGGAAGAGAAAAATCTAAAGTGGCCAGTAATTCAAAATATTTTGAAACAAGAGGGTATTGCAAGGCAACATCTTAATTCATTTGACGAATTTTTAGATGCTGGTTTACAGAGTATAATTAATGAAGTTGAACACATAGACATTGAAAATGCAGAATATCCATACAAGATCCAATTAGGAAAAATCAAAATTCAGAAACCAAGAATGATGGAGCTAGACGGTTCAATAACTCATGTTACACCAGCAGAATCAAGATTACGAAATATTTCTTATGCTGCACCAATTTTGATGGAAGCAAGTGTAGTAGAAGATGGTAAAGTACTAGAATCTAGATTTGTTCACATTGGAGACATGCCTGTAATGGTAAGATCACATGCATGTATTTTACATAGCTTCACTGACCAGAAATTAATTGATCATGGTGAGGATTCAAAAGATCCAGGTGGTTATTTTATCATTAATGGTTCTGAAAGAGTAATAGTTGGTTTGGAAGATCTTTCTTATAACAAAATAATTGTTGATGCAGAAAAAATTGGTGGTAAAATAGTTCATAAAGCAAAAGTTTATTCATCTATTGTTGGATATCGTGCAAAACTAGAATTAATAATGAAAGAAGACGGTCTAATTGTTGCAAAAATTCCTGGTTCTCCTGTTGATATACCAATTGTCACACTAATACGTGCACTTGGTTTAGAATCAGACAAAGATATAGCAGGTGTAGTTTCATTGGTTGATGAAATTCAAAATCAACTAGAAGGTTCTTTTGAAAAAGCCGGTGATGTTCCAACATCAAAAGACGCAATTGTTTACATTAGTAAAAGAATTGCTCCTGGAATGTTAGAAGAATTTCAAATCAAGAGAGCTGAGACTTTACTTGATTGGGGATTGCTACCTCATCTAGGAAAACATCCTGAGAACAGAAAAGAAAAAGCATTCTTCTTGGGTGAAGCTGCATGTAAATTAATTGAATTAAAGCTTGGATGGATTGATCCTGATGACAAAGATCATTATGGAAATAAAGTAATCAAGTTTGCAGGTCAAATGCTTGCAGATCTATTTCGGACTGCATTCAGAAATCTAGTTAGAGATATGAAATATCAGTTAGAGCGCTCTGGTCAAAAACGAGGACTTAATGCTGTTGCTGCTGCTATTAGACCTGGAATAATTTCTGATAAACTGAACAATGCTATTGCAACTGGTAATTGGGGACGTGGAAGAGTAGGCGTTACTCAATTATTGGATAGAACTAACTACCTTTCAACAATTAGCCATCTTAGACGTGTTCAATCCCCACTTAGTCGTACACAGCCTAATTTTGAGGCAAGAGATCTCCATTCTACTCATTTTGGAAGAATCTGTCCTAGTGAAACACCTGAAGGCTCTAACTGTGGATTAGTTAAAAATCTCGCATTGTCTGCAATCATTTCTGTAAATGTTCCATCTGGAGACATAGTAGAAACATTGTATAGTTCTGGAGTTGTTGACTTGGTTACAGCAAAAAATGAAATCAAGAAAGATGGTGCCAGAATTTTTGTTGATGGCAAACTGATTGGTTTTCATAAAAATGGTCAAGAACTTACTCAATCATTACGTAGTTTGAGACGAAATTCTCGAATACATCCTCATGTGGGAATTTCGATTTTTGAGCCAGAACAGGAAGGCGCTACAAGTAGATTGTATGTTAACTGTAACGCTGGTAGAGTTCTCCGACCACTAATAATAGTGGATAAATCTAAACCTCTTTTGACATCAGAATTCCTAGACAAAATTACTAAGAAACTAATTTCTTGGAATGACTTAATTCGAATGGGAATAATTGAATTAATTGATGCTAATGAAGAGGAGAATTGTTATATTACATTCGATGAAAAAAATACAAAAAAAGTAACTCATTTGGAAATTTTTCCATCTGCAATCTTAGGTGCTGGCGCATCAATCATACCTTATCCTGAACATAATCAGTCACCAAGGAATACATATGAATCAGCAATGGCAAAACAAAGTTTAGGATTCTCTACTCCTATGATGAATACAAGTACATACGTACGCCAACATTTTATGTTGTATCCTCAGATTCCAATTGTTACAACCAAATCCCTAAATTTGTTAGGAATGGAAGAAAGACCAGCAGGTCAGAATTGTGTAGTGGCAGTATTACCATTTGATGGTTATAATATTGAAGATGCAATAGTTCTTAGTAAATCATCTGTTGATAGAGGATTAGCAAGAACATTCTTTTACAGAATTTATGATGCTGAAGCAAAACAATATCCAGGTGGTATGAGAGATAATTTTGAAATTCCAAATGGAGAAGATAACATAAGAGGATACAAAGGTGAAAAATCCTATAGACTCCTAGAAGAAGATGGAATTGTTGCTACTGAATCATCTGTTTTAGGAGGTGATATTTTGATTGGAAAAACAAGTCCGCCACGATTTATGGAAGAATACAAAGAATTTGAATCACGAGGTCCTTACCGAAGAGACACCTCCATAGGTGTACGTCCATCAGAATCTGGAGTTGTTGATACTGTTGTAATGACACAATCACATGAAGGTGGAAAAATGTACAAGATTAGGGTAAGAGATATGAGAATTCCTGAAATTGGTGATAAATTTGCATCAAGACATGGACAAAAAGGTGTACTTGGTATTCTAGCAAAGAATGAAGATCTTCCATACACAGAACAGGGAATTACACCAGACGTGTTGATTAATCCACATGCATTTCCTTCTAGGATGACTGTTGGAATGATGATGGAGTCAGTTACTGGTAAAGCAGCTGGAATAAGAGGAAAGCAATTTGATGGTTCTGCGTTTGTAGGTGAAAAGATGGATGTTGTAAAGAATGTTTTAGAAAAAGCGGGTTTCAAATATTCTGGAAAAGAGAAAATGTATGACGGCAGAACAGGAAAATCATTTTTGGTTGATGTTTTCATTGGAATTGTTTACTATCAAAAACTTCATCATATGGTTGCTGACAAAATACACGCAAGAGCTAGGGGTCAAGTTCAGATGTTAACAAAGCAACCTACTGAGGGAAGAGCACGTGGTGGTGGTCTACGATTTGGTGAAATGGAACGTGATTGTTTGATAGCATATGGTGCATCAATGTTACTCAAAGATAGATTACTAGATGAATCAGACAAGACTGAAGTTCTTGTTTGTGAGAAATGTGGTTTGACAGGTTTTCATGATGCCAGAAAGCGAAAGTTTGTTTGTGCACAATGTGGAGATACTGCACCTATATCATCAGTATCTGTAGCATATGCATTCAAATTACTTTTACAGGAAATTTTGAGTTTAAACATTGCACCTAGATTAAAGCTTCAGGAGAGGGTATAATGTCAACAACCACTACTAAAACAATAGACGGAATAATTTTCTCTGTTTGGTCTCCACAAGAAATCAGAAAGTACTCAGTTGCCGAAATCACACAACCAGAGACATATGATGAAGATGGAATGGCAGTTCAAGGTGGATTAATGGATGGTAGATTAGGAGTTTTGGAACCTGGTCAGAAATGTGTGACAGATGGAAACACTGCTGCACGAAGTCCTGGACATTTTGGTCATATTGAACTTGCAGAACCAGTTCTTCATATTGCATTTGTTGATAATATTTACAAATTATTACAATCCACATGTAGATCCTGTGGTAGAATTAAACTTGCACCTGAAGACATTCAAGAGTTTAATAAAATTACAGAACGTGAGGCTTCATATTCAATAATTTCACAGAAACGAATTCCTGAACAAATTCAAGACAAGGCAAAAAAACAAAAAGACTGTCCACATTGTGGTAAATCACAATATGAGTTAATCTTTACAAAGCCAACAATCTTCATTGAAAAAACAGAAATTGGAGAAAATAGATTGCTACCAATCACAATTAGGGAAAGATTATCACAAATCACTGACGATGATTTGCATTTACTAGGATATGATCCAAAAACTGCAAGACCGGAGTGGTTTATTTTACAAGCACTTCCTGTGCCACCAGTAACTGTTAGACCATCCATTATTCTTGAAACTGGGATTAGATCAGAAGATGATTTAACACACAAGTTAGTCGACATCATAAGAGTTAATCAACGTCTTAAAGAAAGTAAGGAAGCTGGAACTCCACCTTTAATTGTACAAGATTTAGTTGACTTGCTACAATATCACGTTACAACTTACTTTGATAACGAAGTTTCCGGAATTCCACAAGCTCATCACAGATCAGGTAGACCACTTAAAACATTAACTCAGAGATTAAAGGGTAAAGAAGGTAGATTCCGAGGATCACTATCTGGAAAACGTGTTGACTTTTCTAGTCGTACTGTAATATCTCCTGATCCTAACCTTGACTTATCTGAAGTTGGTGTCCCAGAAACAGTAGCAATGAAACTTACTATTCCTGAAATTGTAACAGACTGGAATATTGAAAAACTCAAAAAACTAGTCATTAATGGTCCAACTAGATTTCCAGGAGTTAATTACATTACACGTCCTGACGGTGTAAAAATTAGACTTGATTTTGTTGAGGATCGTTCATTAATTGCAGATTCATTAGAAATTGGATTTTTAGTTGAACGACATCTAATGGATGGTGATGTTGTCTTATTTAACAGACAGCCTTCTTTGCATCAAATGTCAATTATGGCACACTTTGTTAGAGTTTTACCTGGAAAAACATTTAGGTTACATCCATCTGTTTGTCCACCTTACAACGCAGATTTTGATGGAGACGAAATGAATCTTCATGTACCACAAAGTGAGGAAGCACGTTCCGAAGCAGTTCTTCTTATGCGTGTTCAAGATCAGTTAATTTCTCCAAGATTCGGTGGACCAATAATTGGAGGTCTTCGTGACTTTATTACTGGTGCATACCTGATGACAAAGGACGATACCGTCTTAACCACCCAAGAATTTGCAAATCTTGCCATGCTTGGTGGATTTTCTGGAAAGTTACCAGAACCAGATAATAAGGCAGATAAACTATACACAGGAAAACAACTTTTTTCATTGTTCTTACCTAGTGATTTTAATTATGTTATGACATCAAAATGGTCGAAAGGAACTGGTGGAAAACAAAAAGACATTGTCATTAAAAATGGTCAACTGATAAGTGGTGTCATTGATAAATCATCTATAGGTGCAGAAGAACCTGAGAGTGTACTACATAGAATTGCAAAAGATTACGGTAATGCCAAAGCCAAATCATTTCTTAATTCTGAATTGATTATGATTAAACAATTCATAACTCATTATGGTTTTAGTTATGGCTACAGTGATCTTGAATTATCAGATAAAGATAGAAATTCAATTTATGATGATATTGAAAAAACATACAATGATGTCTTTAATTTAATACAGCAAGAACACACTGGTGAACTAAAAGGCACCAGAGGAATGACAACAAAAGAAACTTTAGAAGCATACATTGTAAATAAGTTAGGAAAAGCAAGGGATAGTGCTGCAACTACAGCCAATAGTTCGTTAGATGATAATAATGCTGGTAAGATTATGGCTACTACTGGTGCAAGAGGATCGTCACTAAATGTCGGCCAAATGGCTGGTGTTCTTGGTCAACAGGCTAGACGTGGTAATCGTTTGCACAAAGGTTACAATAATCGTGTTTTACCTCACTTTGAGGAACATGACAACAATCCTGATGCTCACGGCTTTGTGAAATCCAATTATCGTGATGGTCTATCAACACTTGAGTTCTTTTTCCATGCAATGGGAGGAAGAGAAGGACTAGTAGACACTGCAGTTAGAACTCAACAAAGTGGTTACATGCAAAGAAGATTGATCAATGCATTAGAGCATATTAGACTAGAATATGATGGAACTGTCAGAGATCCACACGGTCACATTATTCAATTCTTATATGGTGAAGATGGAATTGATGTTGCAAAAAGTGATCATGGTGAGGCATTTAATATTAATAGATTGGTTGAATCTCAACAAATTGTTGATACTGGAAAACAGGCAACTGGTAATGAAATTTCTGACATAGTCAAAAAATACACCAAAACATTCAATCCACGATTGTCAACATCTGTTAAAATTGGTCTTGAAAATTCAAAACTTAGTAAAGATGGAATAGAAAAAGTAGCCAAAAAAGGATTGGAATTGTATAACAATGCAAAATCAGAACCAGGCCAAGCAGTTGGTATTGTAACTGCTCAATCAATTGGTGAACCAGGTACGCAAATGACACTTAGAACTTTTCATTTTGCCGGAATCGCAGAAAGAAATGTAACATTAGGTCTTCCAAGACTTATTGAGCTAGTTGATGCTCGGAAAAAACCAGTTACACCAACTATGGACATTTATCTTGATGACGAATCCAAATCTGATCAACAAAAAGCCGTTTCAGTTGCACGAAATATTCTAGAAACATCTGTTAATGATTTGATTATTGATACAGATACTGATTATGCTACAAAGATTAGTCTTAATCTAAATACCCGAAAATTAACTGATCGTGGATGTACTGTTGATGATGTTACTAAAGCACTAGAAAGTAATAAGAAATTCACAGTTGAAACTCTTGGAGATACTTTACTACTGAAATTAGCTGACGAGGAGTCTGATGCTCCAACTGTAATCACAATTAGAAATAAAGTACTTAAGACAACTGTCAAGGGAGTAAAAGATATTCAGAGAGTCACGATCGTGAAAAAAGATGATGAATGGGTAATCCAAACTACTGGTTCAAATCTCTCAGATGTTCTTAAAGTAAGTGGTATTGATAAAAACAATGTCAGAACAAATAATGTATCTGAAATTGCAGAAACGCTTGGAATTGAAGCAGCTAGAAATGCATTGATTAACGAACTTTCTTCAACTCTCGAGGATCAAGGTCTAGAAGTTGATCAGAGATATCTTATGTTAGTATCTGATTTAATGTGTCATCGTGGTTATATGCAGCAAATAGGTCGACATGGAATTGCAGGTACTAAGGACAGTGTACTAGCTCGTGCAGCATTTGAAATAACTGTACCTACAATTGCAACTGCTGCAAAAATAGGTGAAACTGAGGAACTAAAAGGAATTACAGAGAATGTAATTGTTGGAAGTCAGATTCCGGTTGGCAGTGGTACTGTTGACATCTATATGCAGGTGTCAAAAAAACGAGAATCTAAATAATTCAAATACTAAGTGACCTAGAAATAGTAGTTAATTTTAGCAAAGTTATGGTTGGACCTCAAGATGGTGGATTTGGATTTGATCAATCAAAAAAATATTCTTCTATTGATAATATAGAAAAAATCTGTGTTCAGTGTCAGGCTGGTCAACATAAAAAATGTCTAGCAAAAGCTAAGCAACAACCAAATTGTGATTGTGAACAGTGTATGATATTTGGATGAGAAGATCAGTTTTTTTGTTTTGTTATAGTAATTTTTTTACTATGAGTAATTAGACTAGCAGATCTAAAAAATACAGCAAGTGAATCCTTGCAACCTATATCACATGATTCCTGAATTGATATTATCTTTGAATTATAGTAATTATGACGCAAGATAGACGTGATTAATGGTCTTAGTGCAGCTCTGCCACCATATGCAGTATTTTTGTCAATGAACCAAAACATTTCGAGTGCATTTTGTCCAAGATAATTTTCTCTGATCGATTTTCCAAAATCTGTATAATGACCAATCATTCTTAATCTTCCTTTAGCAAAAAAATTAACAAACTTTGCAAACTTTATGCATACATAGCATCTATCGTCATAAATCATTAAAGGTAGTTTTTCTTCCAGATTCATATCTCCCATAGAATATATCCGGATTAAAATTTTCAGATATAGCTATTTATGTAATCTTGTGATTTTTACGTTTAGATGGGTCTAAATTATTATCAAATTAAAAAAAATGTTCTAAAAGCTAGAAAACTTGTTATCAAGGGCACAACTGCGGCTGGTTCAGGTCATCCAGGAGGTTCATTTTCAATGGCTGAAATTATGGGATGCCTTTTTCACAAGCATCTAAGATATGATCCAAAAAATCCTGAATGGGAAGATAGAGATAAACTAATTTTATCAAAAGGTCATGCATCACCAGGTCTTTTTTCAAACATGGCAGTTTCTGGTTATTTTGAAGAATCAGAAATGCAAACCCTAAGACAATTTGGAAGTAAGTTGCAAGGTCATCCAGATCTAAAATGTAAAGGTGTTGAATTTTGTGGTGGTTCACTTGGAATAGGATTATCTTATTCAATTGGTAATGCACTAGCTGCAAAACTTGATGGAAAGAACAATAGAATTTTTACTGTCATGGGCGATGGAGAAACAGACGAAGGGCAAGTTTGGGAAGCTGCAATGACTGCAGCAAAATACAAAGTTGATAATCTCACAGTTATACTGGATCGAAATTTTATACAACAGGATTCGTATACTGAAAAAATAATGCCTTTAGATGAAAATTTAGAAAGTGATGAACTATCAGAAATGTGGAAAGATGCAAGTAGATGGAAGACTGGTGATAAATGGCGTTCATTTGGTTGGAATGTAATTGAAGTTGATGGTCACAGAATTGAGCAGATATCTAATGCAATTGAACGAGCAGGAACTGTTAAAGGACTACCAACAATCATTATTGCACGAACAATAAAGGGTAAGGCAGTTGAACACATGGAAGATAATCCTCAATGGCATGGTAAAGCTGCTAAAGCAGAATTTGTCCCAATCATTGAGAAGGAATTAGAATCACAATTTATGATTGCTCCATCAATTTTAGCTGGTGACATGTCAAATTTAGAAAAAGAAATTAAACGATGTGTAGATGGAAGAGCAGATTACATTCATCTAGATGTAATGGATGGAAAGTTTGTTCCTACAACAAGTTTTGATCATACAAAAATAAAAGAGCTAAGACCATTAACAGTAATTCCGTTTGATACACACCTTATGATTGATGAACCAATAAAATACATTAGAGATTATATTGATGCTGGCAGTGACATTGTATCTGTTCATGCAGAGGTTTGTGATGAATCAAGTTTTGGTGAGATACATGATATACTTAGTTCAAATCAGGTTGGAATAGGTTTGGCAATAAACCCCGAGACAGATCTTCCAGATTGGTCAAAACAATTTCTTCCTTCCTTAGATCAATTAATTGTAATGTCTGTTGTTCCTGGCAAATCTGGTCAGGAATATATTGAATCATCTCATGAAAAAACACAAAAACTTGATCAAATTCTAAAGCAGAATGGATTTCATGGCTACATTGAAGCAGATGGTGGTGTTACTTTAGATAATGTAGGTTCGTGTTTTAATGATGGTGCTAGAGTATTTGTTGGTGGAAGCGCAATAATTGGCCAAAATGATGTTAGATTAGTTATAAGAGAATTTAGAAATAAGATTTTGAGATCGAGAAGGAAACTTCTAATTCAACAAGCTAAAGAGCTTGGTGGAACTGAATTAGTAAACAAATGGATTGATCTACATGTGGTGGGCAAGAAAAAAGACGAACTGTTACAAATTGCAGAGGAGTTAGACACCAATGAGTACTGAAGTAAAATTTGGTGATATGAGAACAGCATATGGTAATTCTCTAGTTGAATTAGGTGAAGAAGATGAAAATGTTGTGGTATTAGGAGCTGACACCACCGATTCATTGAAAACTGCAGGCTTTGGAAAGAAATTTCCTCAACGCTTCTTTAATGTTGGAATTGCTGAAGCAAATCTTGTGTCTGTAGCTGCAGGTCTTGCATATTCTGGCAAAACATCATTTGCAAGTACGTATGCTATTTTTCTTCCTGGAAGATGTGTTGATCAAATAAGAAATGCCATTGCTTATCCATCACGTCCAGACAAAAAAGGCCTAAATGTAAAATTAGTTGTTTCACATGGTGGATTATCAGTTGGTGCAGATGGTGGTTCCCATCAACAATTAGAAGATATTGCAATTATGCGTGCAATGCCAAATATGAGAGTTTTAATTCCTGCCGATTCTATTGCTGTATCAAAATTAACTTGGACAATTGCACAACAATATGGACCATTCTATATGAGAATGGCACGTTCCAAAGTTCCAATTGTACATACAGAATCACAAGAATTTGAGATTGGTAAAGGAATTACATTAAGAGATGGTTCTGATTGTACAATTGCAGCATGTGGAATCACAGTAAGTATGGCATTAGAAGCAGCAGACCAACTTAAACAAGAAGGAATATCTTGTAGAGTGATTGATTGTTTTACTATCAAACCAATTGATAAAGAAATTTTAGAGAAAGCTGCAAGAGAAACTGGTGCAATTGTAACTTGTGAAGAACATAATATTCTTGGTGGATTTGGTTCCTCGGTGGCTGAAATAATTTCAGAATCTTATCCTGTACCAATTAGACGAATAGGAGCACAAGACATGTTTGGTGAGTCTGCACGTGATAATGAAATTTCTCAACTTCTTGAAAAGCATGGTATTACATCAATTAATATAACAAATACTGTAAAGGAGATTCAGAGTAGAAAAAAATGAAAATATTCCTAGATACAGCAAATATTGATGAAATTAGAAAATATAATGATATGGGATTATTAGACGGTATAACAACTAATCCATCTCTTTTGGCAAAAGAAGGTGGTGATCCTCATAAAGCCATGGAAGAAATTACAAATATTATCAAAGGCGATGTAAGTCTTGAAGTAGTAAGTACAGATTATGATGGAATGATACAAGAAGGAAAAAAACTTCGTGATTATGGGAAGAATGTTGTTGTGAAATGCCCTATGACGGGAGATGGATTACGTGCATGCAAGAGTCTTACTGAAGAGGGAATACCTGTAAATGTAACTTTAATTTTCTCACCAAACCAAGCATTACTTGCAGCAAAGGCTGGTGCCAAATATGTTAGTCCATTTATTGGACGTTTAGACGATATTGGTCATACTGGAATGGATCTTATCAAAGAAATAAAACAAATCTTTGGGAATTACAAGTTCAACACGGAGATTCTAGTTGCAAGTGTAAGACACCCACAACATGTTATAGATGCAGCTAAAACAGGAGCTGATGTTGTTACCTTACCTCCTGCGGTTCTTGGAAAAATGTTAGGTCATGCATTAACTGACAAGGGTTTAAAGGCATTTTTGGCAGACTGGGAAAAACTACAAACAGAGAACTCTAGTAAAACACAATGATTCTGTTGATAAAATCACATTGTGACATTATAGTTAAATAATAAATTTCAAGTTTGTAATCATGAAACTTTTAGTTTGTGGTGGAATGGGCTTTATTGGAAGCGCCTTTATTCGCAATCATATTACTAAAAATCCAAAAGATAAGATCATTAATCTTGATAATCTTACAACAGGTTCTAATATTAAAAATCTGGAAGGAATAAACAAAACAAACTATGACTTCATAGAAGAGAATATTGATAATACCAAGGTTGTTGACAAAATTGTTTCTGACATAGATGTTTTAGTTAATTTTGCTGCAGAAACACATGTAGATAGGAGCATATCAAACCCCAAACAATTCTTAGAAACAAATATTCTTGGCACACATTCACTTTTAGAAGCAACAAAAAAACACGACAGATTATTTGTTCATATATCAACTGATGAAATATACGGAGATGCTGTAAACCAAAATTCTTTTACTGAAAAATCAACACTAAATCCAAGTAATCCATATTCTGCATCAAAAGCTGCTGCAGAGCATTTGATCAACTCATTTATACGAACGTACAAAACAAAATCAATTATTACAAGATGTACAAATAATTTTGGTCCTTTTCAGTTTCCAGAAAAACTTATTCCAAAAACTATAATTCGAGCTGAAAAAAATTTAAAAATTCCATTGTATGGAGATGGAAACCAAATTAGAAGTTGGATATATGTTTTAGATCATGTATCTGCAATTGAATCCATAATTGCAAAAGGAGATTTGGGAGAAACATATAACATTACATCTTGGAATGAAATATCCAACAAAACCATAGTAGAAAAAATACTTGATAAGATGGGTAAACCAAATGATTTAATTGAATTTGTTGGTGACAGACCAGGTCATGACAAACGATATTCAATTGATTCTTCAAAAATTCAGAATCAGATTGGTTGGAAACCAGAATATGATTTTGATAATGCATTAAAGCAAACAGTAGATTGGTATTTGCAAAATAAAGAATGGTGGGAACCATTGGCTGATGAAAGAATGCTCCACCCACAACCCTGGACTCTTAGCTGGTAAAATTGAAATTTTTAGTAACTGGTTCATCTGGTTTAGTAGGACAACAAGTGTCAAAAGATTTGTCAATGTCCTATGAAGTTGTTTCATGCTATAACAAAGCAGAGCCAGAATATGGCGAACCGGTAAAAATGGATTTACAAAATCCCGATGAGATTTCAAATGTATTAACGCAAACAAATCCTGATGTTATTTTACATTTGGGCGGAATGACAGACGTAGAACTTTGTGAAAAGGAAAAAACTTCTGCATTCAAAATTAATAGTGAGGCAACTGAAATTATTGCAAAAGAATCAGCCAACCTAGGCTCATTTCTGGTTTATGTCTCAACAGATTATGTTTTTGACGGGAATGCAGGCATGTATAATGAGAATGATGAACCCAACCCACTTGGTTTTTATGCAAAATCAAAGTTAGATGGAGAAAAACATGTACAAAAATATTCACCAAAATATTGCATTGCACGTATTAGTACACCATTTGGAATCCATCAAAGAAAAAAGAGTTTTCCAGTGTGGGTTATAGAAAACTTGAAACAAAAAAAACAGATTAATGTCTTGACGGATCAAATAACTTCTCCAACCTATGTTCCTAATCTTAGTAAAATGTTAATCGAAATATCAAACAAAAAGATTGATGGGATTTTACATGTTTCAGGTGCAACAAACGTATCTAGATTTGACATGGCTAAAATGATTGCTGACAAATTAGAGTATGACCAGAGTCTCCTTAATCCAATAACCATTGATGATATGAATTGGAATGCAAAAAGACCAAGAAATTCGTCTCTAGATACGTCCAAAGCAAATTCGATCTTAGAAGAGAGTCCACAAAAACTTGATCAAAGTATTGAACTATTCATCAATTCAATGAATTAAAGACTAAAGATATGTTTACTTTTTTGTTTTACAAAAAATATAAGAGAACTAGTGGCAACTATTGCCATCGCAACAACCTCAAAAATAATCCAATCATATCCTGCAAATACAAAAAAATCTGCATTGAATGGTGCTAAGATTGGAAATTTTGTCCACCCACTTAGAAAAATATCAAATGATATGTGAGTTAGAACTGCCGCAAATGAAACAGCTATTAAACGCAAGTCTTTTCTTCCAAAAATTATCATCATAATTATAATTGCTAAAAATGCAAAAGGTACAGAATGTGCCATTCTAGGGATCATTTCAACATCTAAAAATTGTAACAAATGATCAACATCCAAAATAATTGGGAACAATCCCGCAATTATTGCATATCTTAAACTAAAACTTACAATTCCTACAACCAACCCCCAAACTATGTGACCCATGACATGCTCAAATGAAATATTACTTACAACAAGTGGATTACCTATTACATACGCATTAGGCAAAAGTAATCCCAATAAGGAAAATGCAAAAGCTATACAGGCATAAACAAATGACGTTTTTACAATAAATGAAATAAAAGATTTCAATGCTAAATCGAATTATCTCCGTAATTCAAGTCTTTATTAAAATCTGATAATTCAATAGGAATCATTATTTTATATATCAACAGTTAAAACAATGAGAATTGAAAGGAATCATTTTGCATGGTGGTCATGGCACAAGATTGCGTCCTCTTACACATACAGGACCAAAACAATTACTACCTATTGCAAACAAAGCAATGTCGCAATATGCTATTGAAGATTTTAGAGAAGCTGGGATTACAGACATTGGAATTATAATTGGTGACGTATATCCAGAAAAAGTAAAAGAGTATTATGGAGATGGTGAAAACTTTGGTGTTAAAATTACATACATCTATCAAGACAAACCAAAAGGAATTTCACATGCGATCAAACTTTGTAAAGACTTTGTTGCCAACGATAAATTCATTGTCTATCTTGGTGATAACATTTTACGTAAAGGATTAGTAGAATACAAGCAAAAATTTGAATCATCAAATAATGATGCAATGATCTTACTTTGTAGTGTTGATGATCCTACTAGGTTTGGAATTGCAGAACTTGATACAAGTACAAACGCAATAAAAAAAATTATAGAAAAACCAAAAGAACCAAAGTCAAATCTTGCAGTTATTGGGGTTTATTTTTTAACTTCAAAAATTTTTGACGTCATTGACAGACTAAAACCATCAGCAAGAGGAGAACTGGAAATCACTGAAGCCTTACAACTATTGATGGATGAAAATAACATAGTAAGTTTTGATACTGTAACTGGCTGGTGGAAAGACACGGGAACGCCAGAAGATATACTACATGCAAACCAGCTTGTTCTTGATTCAATTGGAAAAGAAAACCAATTTGTAATTGATAAAGATGCAACAATAAAAGATAATATTGTAATCGGAAAGAATACTCAAGTCTCATCAGATTCATCCATTGTAGGTCCTGTGATTATTGGGAAAAATTGTAACATTGGTCCAAATGTTACATTGGGACCAAATGTGAGCCTAGGACATAATTCAAAACTAAAAAACTGCAAAGTCACGAATTCGATTTTAATGGATAACTGCATAATTAGTGCAAATGTAAATTTGTCACAAAGCATTATAGCTAAAGGCTCAGAAATTGAATCTGATGGCGATAATCAAATAAATCAGTTCTTACTTGGGGAAAGGTCTAAGCTCAAAATTTAGGTTCAAAATGTTTACATCTTTTTTCGAACAAATTATGACAAACACTTTATTCTTACCCCAATTTTAAAAAAAATCATGAAACTTGTTTGTATACCAGCATACAATGAAGAACAAAACATTGCAAATATAGTCAATGCTTCTAAAAAATTTGTTGACAGTGTTATTGTTTGTGATGATGGTTCTACAGACAACACCACGAAAGTTGCAAAAGAAGCAGGCGCTATAGTTTTAGAACACAAAAAGAATCAAGGATACGGTGCAGCTATTGCAACTTTGTTTGATTATGCACGCAATGAAAATGCTGACGTTATGATTACCATTGATGGTGATGGACAACATGATCCCAATCAAATTCCATTACTCTTGGATGTAATTACAACACATAATGTTGATGTTGTAATTGGTTCTAGATCATTAGACAATGCGAACACTCCAAAATATAGAAAAGCAGGAATTAAAATTATAACATCAGCTGCAAATTATGCTACAGACATTAAAGTTTCTGATTCACAATCTGGATTTAGAGCATATTCTAACTCAGCAATTAGTGAAATACATCCTACGGAAAATGGAATGTCAGTGTCAACTGAAATTTTATTAAAAATTTCAAACAAAGGTTTGTCCATTGCTGAAGTTCCAATCAGTGTTTCTTATGAAGGTGACACATCAACACAGCATCCTGTTTCACATGGTACTGGTGTTTTTGCAAATACAATAAAGTATGTCTCTATTAGACACCCACTATTATTTTACGGCTTACCTGGAATCATATTATTCCTTGGTGGACTTGGACTTGGAATATCATTTCTTGATACATACTTGTATCAGCAACAAGTATTCTATGGATCACTTTTGGGAAGTATTGTGCTTCTCCTGATTGGATCTGTTTTGATGGTTGCTGCGGTGCTGCTGTTTTCAATGGCCAATCTGATTCGAGACAAAAATTAGATCGGAATATAGAATAATTCCAAGAAAAGAGAAGAATTGTTAAAGTATCTGGAATCCATGATCAATTTAGGTAAAATTAATGGACAAATCGTCCATTAGTATTATATACTAAATTTTCAAAGTTTTAACAATAACATGAAAAACGAATTAGGACGAAAAATAACTAGTCTTACTATAATGACCATTATGGTCGCAGGTGGTTTGACCCTTGCAGCCCCAGGCGTAATG
>MDTE01026635.1_pt1 | contig 17308 bp, 16 predicted proteins | sample 811231 | NCBI WGS metagenome assembly MDTE01 (sample SAMN05326651, study PRJNA326480) | marine metagenome | isolation source: seawater | place: Indian Ocean: Red Sea | collected 2010
GTTGCATTAATATATTTTCGCATTTTTTCTAAATCATGTTTATGGGCGAGTAATTCATTTTGATTGGGCGTATCTACCCCATAGTAATCGGGATATTTAACAGGTGGGGAGGCTATTCTTAAATGAACTTCTTTAGCACCAGCATCATAAAGCATTTTAATAATTTTTACTGATGTAGTTCCTCTAACCAAAGAGTCGTCAATTAATATCAAGGATTTACCTTTAATTAGAGGTTTATCTACATTATGTTTTAATTTTACTCCTAAACTTCTTATTTGTTGAGTAGGTTCAATAAAAGTTCTGCCAACATAATGATTTCTAATTATTCCCAACTCCACACTTTTTTTAACTTCTTTTGAATAACCTATTGCTGCCGGTATTCCTGAATCGGGAACAGGTACGATTAAGTCTGATTCTATATGATGTTCTTTTGCTAGCTCTGATCCTAGTTTTTTTCTGTATTCATAAAAACTAGTATTTTTAATTATACTGTCTGGTCTTGAGAAATAAATATATTCAAATATACATGGTCTTTCTTTAATTTTGGGAAATGGTTTTATGCTTTCTAAACCATTTTCATCTATAACAACTATTTCTCCATTTTCAACTTCTCGAATAAGCTTGGCTCCAATTATATCGAATGCACATGATTCCGAGGCTAAAACATATGATTTGCCAATTTTACCAATAAGAAGAGGTCGAATTCCAAAAGGATCTCTAACACCTATTAGTTTTTTATTTATTAAAATAGTTAATGCATAACCTCCTTGAATTTTAAATAAAGCATCTATAATTTTATCTAATATTTTCTGTCTTTTTGATTTCGCTATTAGTTGAACTATAGCTTCAGTATCAGATGTTGTTTGAAAAATAGAACCACTTTTGACCAATTCATTTCTTAAATTAAGAGCGTTACATAAATTTCCATTATGGGCGATACCAATGCCACCAGTAAAAAGATCAGCAAAGAAAGGTTGAACATTTTTAATTAAATTATTCCCAAAAGTTGAATAACGATTATGTCCAATAGCACAATCTCCATCTAGTTTTTCTAAAATTTTTCCTTTGGTAAAGCTATCACCAACTAATCCTAGTCTTCTTTCTACAAAAAAATTTTTTTTATTTAGAGTTATAATACCGCAAGCTTCCTGGCCTCTATGTTGTAAAGCGTGTAGTCCTAGAGCAGTAAGGGCAGCAGCATCTTTATTATTAAAGATTCCAAAAACTCCACACATTTATTTTAAATTATCCATTTTTATATATTTTCTATTTTTTCTTCTGTTTTTTCGTAGTAGTCTTTACTATTAGGGAATTCTTCAATTAAAAAATTACTACCTTTATATATTATATTGAAAGTATAGGTACCTTCAGCTTTAATCGGCCATTTTTGATGTGGATAAAACCAATTAAATAAAGAAAAGATACACACGCAAATTATATAACCTTTAAATATACCAAAAATTAAGCCGAAGCTTTTATCAACAGCACCCAAGCCTGACCAAGTAACAGCACTACTAATGGCTTTTCCTATATTAATTATTATAAAAAGTGAAAGTATATATATAAAAATTCCTAAACCGATATCAGTAATAAATTGTGATTCTATATATTGCTGAACCCATGGATTTAATTTTGGTACAAGAATTATTGTTATTATTAAAGCAAGTATCCATTTAGAAAAAGACAAAAGACTCATCATAAATCCTTTTGCAGCAGACTGTGCCATAGAGTAAATAATAATTAAAAACACTATCAGATCAAAAGCTGAAATATTATTTTGTATAAATTCAATTATATTAGTCATTACCAAAAGGTTTAATTACTAAAATCAGTTTTGGCAGAAGAGTTAAAACTGAAATCATAGCTAAAAGCATTGCTATTCCAGTAAAAACACCAAAATAAATAGTTGGAATAAAATTTGAAAGTACAAGTATAGAAAAACCAAAAACTATTGTTATGGAAGTATTTAAAATAGCCACACCAACTGTAGCATGACATTTTTCTAATGTTTTGTTATAGTTATTTAACTTTTGGAACTCTTCTTTAAATCTGTATATGTAATGAATGCTATTATCAACGGCTATACCTATAGTTATAGCTGCGATAGTTATTGTCATCATATCTAAAGGTATTTCAAGCAAACCTATTATACCTAATATTAAAAATGCTGCCATGAAATTGGGCACAACTCCAATTAAAGATAAAGTTATATTTCTAAATAAAATCAAAAACATTAATGTAATACCCGCCATCACAATACCGAGAGTCATAATTTGAGATTTAAACAAACTTTGCAAGAGATTATTAAAAAGAATAAGCACTCCAGCTAGTTTAAATTCTTCCTTATTTAAACCTAATTTATTTTCAAGATCGTAATTGATTTTTTTAATTAATTCATTTCTTCTAAGATCTTCTTTTGAATCTAAAACTCTTAAACTAATTCTAGCTTCATTGCTTTTTATAGAAATATAAGGGTCAATAATCTCTTTTTTTATCGAATCTGGTATTTTTGTATACAAAACACCCATTTCTAAACCCTGTAGTTTTTTACCGTCATTTAAATCTTCAGCAACTCTAACTATTGAAGCAAAAGATATAACTTTTCCAACAGGTTCCAGATTATCTAAATAATCATGGATTTGAGTAATTTTATCTATTTTGTTTCTTGTAAACCAGTATTTTGCATCATCAGTTTCTTCATCATCCCAGCTATCAAAATCATTATCAGTTTCTTCTTCTTCATCTTGGTTAGGAAATTTAACTATTACGTCAAGTGGTGTTGTTCCTCCAAGCTTATCATCAATTAATTTCATACCTTTATAAATTTCAGTTTTTTTATCAAAATAATTTATAAAACTATTTTCTACCTCAAGCTTAGTAATACCAAAAATACTTACTATTATTACAAGTACTGCCGATGTAAAAATAGTTTTAGTATTTTGTTGTGCAACGTTGCTTAAAAATGAAGTTATTTTTGACTTCTGTTCATCTTTATATTTTGGATTTTTTTTACTTAAGATGTTTAAAATTGCAGGTAGCAAAGTAAAGGTGACAGATAAAGAGACTAGCAATCCTACAGTCATCATCCATCCAAAATCTATTATTGGTTTAATGCCACTAAATATAAGTGATAAAAAAGCACAAATTGTTGTAAGTACAGTGTAAAGTATTGGCCAAAACATTTTGCTTGAAGTCCAAAGAATGGCCTCGCTATTCGAAAAGTTTTGATTTTCTTTTTTAAATTGAAGATATCTTACACTCATATGAATGTTCATGGCCATGGTTAGAATAAGCATTAAAGCAATAAAATTTGAAGATATGACTGTAACTTTCCAACCAACCAATCCTAACAAACCAACCATAGTTAAGACTGAGAAAAAACAACTTAGGAGTGGAATAAATACCCATAATAAACTTCTAAAAACAAACCATAGAGTACAAACAATAAAAACAAAAACCCCAGCTCCAAATACTATAATATCATTCTTTATATATGTCATCATATCGTCAGCAATCATGGGGATTCCTCCCAAATGTATTTTTGCTGAATTTTTATGTTTTTTTATTACTATTCTAATTTCGTTTATATTTTGGTGATTTTTTTTATTATAAGATTTTTTATATGAGTCATAATTTTTTAAGAATTTTTTATATTTTTTTTTATCTTCTGAAGTTAATAATTTTTTATCTTTTTTATCTAAATAGTCATTTTTTTCTTTTATAAACTGAGATAATTTTGCATCATTCTTTATATAAACCAATATTCCACTAGTTTTTCCATCATTACTGATTACAAATTCTTTATAAATTGGACTATTAATAATTTCATCAAATCCTCTTTGTTTATCAGAATCTATACTAGATAAAGTTTTAAAATTTTTAATTCTTTCTGCTAATGGATCATCATTATTTTTTAATAATGGAACATCTAAAATAGTTATTACATTATTTACCCAGTTTAAATTTTCCAAGTCATTTTTAAGGTTTGTAAGATTTTCGATTGTATCAGGGTTTAAAAGACTATCTTTTGGAGAGTAAGTAAGTACTAAAAAATCTTTTGAACCATACTTAGTATTTACTTCCCTAAGATATTTTAAGTCTGGATCGTTTTCTAAAAGAAGTGTATCCGATGATGCATCAAGTTGAAAATCTTTAGAAAAATAACCAAAAGTTAATAATAATAAAGTAAGAATTAATAATGTAAATTTAGGTTTTTCAATTATTGATTTTTTGTATATATTTTTAAACATAAGACCATTAAAGCTATTTATTTTCTAGGTCTTTAAATTTAGTATACATAGCTTCAAACTCAACTTTAACATTTCCCGTTGGTCCATGTCTTTGTTTGCTAATCATTATTTCTGCTAAACGTGATATTTCATCCATTTTTTGTTGCCATTCAGCATGCTCTACTGAACCTAGGGTAGGTTCTTTTCTTTCTAGGTAGTAGGCTTCTCTAAAAACAAACATTACAACATCAGCGTCCTGTTCTATTGAACCAGATTCTCTTAAGTCAGATAATTGTGGTTTTTTATCATCGCCTCTCTGTTCAACAGCACGAGAAAGCTGTGATAAAGCAAGAACCGGTACATTAAGTTCTTTAGCCAAAGCTTTTAGTCCTTGTGTTATTTCTGAAACTTCTTGAACTCTGTTATAATCTTTAATTCCACTGGATCTCATTAATTGTATATAATCAACAACTACTAATTCTAAACCAAAAAGTCTTTTAATTCTTCTAGATCTATTGCTAATAGCAGCGATTGTGATAGCAGGAGTTTCGTCTATATACAAAGGTAATTCAGCAATATTTTTTGAGGTTTCTATGAATTTTTCAAATTCTTTTTCAGATACTTTTCCTCTTCTAATATCATTCGATCTTATTCTTGCTTGTTCAGATAAAATTCTAGTTGAAAGTTGTTCAGAAGACATTTCTAAAGAAAAAAAAGCTACAGCAGATTTAATTCCCTTTTTTTCTATATTTTTTGCAGCATGAAAAGCTATATTTGTGGCTAAAGCTGTTTTTCCCATCGATGGTCTTCCAGCTATGATAATTAGATCTTGTTTATGTAGTCCTCCTAATCTTGTATCCAAGTCAGATAAACCTGTTGGTACACCAACTATCCCTTCTTCGTTTTGATAAGCACTTTTAGCCATATCAATAGTTTGTTTAAGTGCATTTTCAAATTTCATAAAAGACTGATTAAAATGTCCTCGTTCAGCTAGATCAAAAAGAGATTTTTCGGCAGTTTGTATAATATCTTCTCCAGAATTTGTAAATTCTGTGTTATTCGAAGCTGAATCACGCACAGATTCTGAAATTTTAATTAATTCTCTTCTTACATGCATTTCTTGGACGATGTTTGCATAATCAATAGTTTGTTTTGGTGAAGTTGAAAATTTTGTGATTTTTATTAAATATTCTTGACCACCTAATTCTTTTAAACCTTCGTTATTATCAAAATGATTTTTTAAAGTAATTGGATTTGCTAAAAGTCCTTTTGCTATCAATTGTTCTATTATTTCATATATTTTTACATGTATAGGATCAAAAAATTTATTAGCATCTAGTATTGGTGCTATTTCATCATAAATATCATTGGAAACAAGAATTGAACCGATTACAGCCTGCTCAGCTTCAATATTACAGGGCAATTGTTTTTGATACTGTTCAACTATTTTTAAAGGTTGATTAGCCATTTTATTGGGTATTTAATACTAAAAAAATAATAAAAAAAACTCGAAAGTTATACATGGAATAAATTTTCTGTGGAAAAACTAGCTTTAAAAATTAATTTTTTTCTTCTTCTTTTACAACTTCAATATGAATTTTTGCTAAAATTTCAGGGTGTAAATTAATTTTTGCACCATAAGTGCCAATTTTCTTTATTTCTTTATCCAAATCAATTTGAGAAGGTTTTACTTCAACTTTGTCAGTATTTTCCAATGTTTTTGATAATTCTTTAGGTTTTATTGAGCCATACAACTCATCATTTTCTTTTGCCATTTTAGAAAATTTGTAAGTTTTATTATTTATTGCATCGTATATTTTTTTTGCCTCTTTTTTCATAGCTATGTTTTTTGCATTAAGTTCAACTTTCTTTTTATTTACAAATTCAATATTGTCCTTTGATGCTTTTAAAGCTTTTCCATATTTTATAAGGAAATTTCTTCCGTGACCTCTCTTAACAGACACAACATCACCTATTTTTCCAAGATTTTTAATATTTTCTAATAAAACAACTTCCATAACTCCTCTTATAATAATCCCAACAAACGAGCTTTCTTTATTGATCTAGAAAGTTCTTTTTGTTTTTTCAGACATACAGACGTTATTCTTGAAGGAAGAATTCTCCCAGTTTCTGAAGTATATTTTTTTAGCAACTTAATATTTTTATAATCAATGATTGGAGCTTTTGGTCCTGATAAAGGACATGGTCTAAAGAATTTTACTTCAGGTTTTTGAAATAAACTTAACTTAGAAAATCCTGAACCTTTTCCTTTTTTTTTTATTTTTTTATTTCTTTTCATTTTTTTTATTCTTTAGCAAAATAATTTGTTTCTAAATCGTGTTTTTTTACTTTAACTGTTAAGTATCTAATTAATTTGTCATCAATATTTTCAGCTTTTTCTAATTTTTCTATCGTTTCACCATTTCCTTCTAGTTTTATGTGAAAATAGAAACCTTTTTTATTATTTTTTATTGAATTGGAAAAAACTCTTAGTCCCCATTCTTCAATTTTTAAAATTTTTCCAGAATTATTTTTAATTATATCTTGGTATTTTTCAGCTAGCTTTTTTATCTGGCTTTCAGACAGATCTTGCTTTGCTATAAAAGTATGTTCGTAATTATTCATTTACGTTTTTCCTTGGTTAATTCGACTTTAAGTCGAAAAATCCACCTTTTTATTGGCAGAGGTTGTGGTTTTATACTATTAAAGTTTTCAATATACAACTATTAAAATTCAATTATATTATAATTTTAGTCTTATGAAAGCTGTATTATTTCCAGGGCAAGGCTCACAGTATGTGGGGATGGGCCAAGATTTTTATGAAAGATTTGATTCAGTAAAGGAAATTTTTAAAAAAGTCGACGACACTTTGGGTTTTTATCTTTCCAAAATAATACTTAAGGGACCAGAAGAAGAATTAAAATTAACACAAAATACACAACCCGCTATTATGACAATAGGCGTAAGTATATTTAATGTTTTAAATAAAGAATTTGGTTACGAATTAAATAATGCAAAATTTTTTGCAGGGCATTCTTTAGGTGAATACACAGCTCTTGTTTGTTCGGGATCACTGACATTAGAAAGAGCTGCTTTTCTTTTATATCAAAGAGGAAAGTATATGCAAAATGCAGTACCAAAAGGAGAAGGAAACATGTTAGCTATACTTGGAATGTCGACTGAAGAAGTTGAAAATGAGATTAACTTATTACCAAAAGATGAAATTTGTGAGATAGCCAACGACAATAGCAATAATCAAATTGTTGTGAGTGGTAAAAAGAAAGTTATTTCAATTTTAAGTGAAAACTTAAAAAAAAAAAAGAAAAAGGGAATACTCTTACCAGTAAGTGCTCCTTTTCATTGTTCTTTAATGAAAAGCGCAGCTGAAAATATGAGAGATAAAATCGAAAATACAGTTTTATTAAAACCCAAACCAAATATTATTAGCAATGTAACTGCTAAAGAAGAGGAAGATGTAAACAAAATTAAGCCACTATTAATTGATCAAATAACATCAAGAGTTAGATGGAGAGAAAGTATAGATTATATGATAGGAAAGGGTATTGATGATTTTTTGGAAATTGGACCTGGTAAAGTTCTTTCTAGTTTAGTAAAAAAAATAAGCAAGGAAGCTAAAATATTAAATATTAATTCATTAGAGGATATAAAAAAATGATAAATTTTAATGGTAAAAAAATTTTAATTACAGGGGCAAGCGGTGGCATAGGCACAGAATTAGTTAAGAAATTTGTTTCATTAGGAGGAAGCGTTCTAGGTAGCGGAACAAAAACTGAGAAGCTTGATAAACTTAAAAAACAAAATCCTCAAATAAAAGTTAAAAAATTTGATATTAGCGAACATGCAAAAATTGAAGAGTTTATAGACAACGTATCATTAGAGTTAGGTGGTTTAGATATTCTGATTAATAATGCCGGTATGAATATGGACAATCTTTCTTTAAGAATGAAGGATGAAGAATGGAAGAAAGTAATTGATATAAATTTAACTTCAACTTTTTTATTATCAAAACATGCAATAAAAAAAATGTTAAAAAATAAATTTGGAAGAATTGTAAATATTACTTCTGTTGTTGGGCATACAGGAAATGTAGGTCAATCAAACTACTCTGCTTCCAAAGCAGGTATCGTGGGCATGTCAAAAAGCCTAGCGATAGAATATGCAAAAAAAAATATAAATATTAATTGTGTTTCGCCTGGATTTATCACTTCCGATATGACAATGAATATTGCTGAAAAAGTTAAATTGTACTTAACTTCAAGAATTCCAATGGGAAAACTTGGCACAGGAGAAGATGTATCAAATTGTGTAGCTTTTTTAGCTTCAGATAGCGCTTCATATATTACTGGCGAAACAATACATGTAAATGGGGGAATGTATATGTCTTGACAAAATTACTTAATAATTTATTAAGGGTTTTATAACTCAAATTAAGGAATTTACAAATGACAAAAGATGTTTCAAATAAAGTAAAAAAAATGGTAGCAGATCACTTAGGAGTCGAAGAAGCAAAAGTTACTGATGAGGCAAATTTTATAGATGATCTAGGGGCTGATAGTTTAGATACTGTTGAATTAGTAATGGCCTTTGAAGAAGAATTTGGTTCAGAAATTTCGGACAGTGAAGCAGAAAAAATCCTGACTGTTGGTGATGCAATAAAATTTATTGAAAGCAAATCCGCTTAAAAAATTAAAAAACGTCAGGCCAAAAATAACGCTATGGCAATTGTAAAAAAAGGCATGATGTTTGTACTGTCCTCTCCATCTGGAGCTGGAAAAACTACTCTAACAAAAAAACTAGCTGAGAATAATAAAAATTTTAAAATTTCAATATCGCATACAACAAGAAATCCAAGACCAAATGAAATTAACGGAAAAGATTATCATTTTATAAACAAAGAAAAATTTAATACACTTGTCAAAGAAGAAAAATTTTTTGAGCATGCAAAAATTTTTGATAACTATTATGGCACATTAAAGAGACCAGTAATAGAATTGTTGTCCGATAAAAAAGACGTTTTGTTTGATATTGATTGGCAAGGTACTCAACAATTAAAAAAAATCAAAGAATTATCATTAGTAACTTTTTTCATTCTACCTCCAAATATTCAAACTTTAAAACAAAGATTGTTAGATCGGCATAAAGGGCAAGAAATAATAATTAAAGAAAGAATGAAAAAATTTAACGAAGAAGTATCGCACTGGAATGAGTACAACTATATTGTAATTAATGACGATTTAAATGTTTGCTATAATAAGATTTTAAGCATTATAGTTTCCGAAAAAAAAGGTAAAAAGCAAAAACAAAATATGGATGAAATTAAAAGCAAAATTAAAGAATTAATAAAATAATTTTTCGTATTCAATGGTGATTCTGTAAAATATTTCTTTTGCAAGTTGTTCTGGCCTCTGTTTTAAATCAATATTTAATTTTTTCTCTACAAATTTATTTTGTTTAAATAATTTATTAAAGTTTTTATTAATCATTTTTCTTCTATTTGAAAATAAAATCCTAGTAACCTTTTCTAAAGTTTTAGGATTTTTTAAATTATAATTATTATTTTTTTTGACAGAAAACGAAAGAAGTGTGGAAGTAATTTTTGGTCTAGGAAAAAAACAATTTGCGGAGATATTAAAGTGTTTTTTAATTTCTAATCTCCAGTTTGATAAAACAGCAAGTCTTCCATATTCTTTTGTATTTGTTTTAGCCAAAATTCTCTCTGCTACTTCTTTTTGGAACATTAATATTAGTGTGTCATACCAAGGGGGCCATTTTTGGAGCAGTATTAATGAAGCAAGTATTTTTGTTGAAACATTATATGGCAAATTACCAAAAACAATTGCGTTTTGTCCAAAATTATTTTTCTTTAGTATATTTAAAAAATCATCATTTATAATTTTAATATTTTTATTACTTTTAAAATTTTCTTTTAATATTAATGATAGTTTTTTGTCTTTTTCAATGGCTAGCAATTTTTTTGGCTTCATCTCAACAATTGCTTTTGTTAGATTCCCGTAACCAGCTCCAATTTCAATTACAGTTTTTTTTTCATTAATATTTCCAATCTTAATTATTTTGTCTATTATATTGTTGTCTACTAGAAAATTTTGACCCAAACTCTTTTTGGCGGGTTTTAATAATTTCATACTAATTTTTAATATTATTAAAGAATCTAATCGATTCAATTAAACTTTTGGGATTCGCAAGTAATTTTCCAGTAATATTTTTTGCTACGCCATGGTCAGGAGAAATTCTAATATAAGGCAGTCCTAAAGTTATATTTATTGCATCGTAATTATACAAAGCCTTAAATGGTGATAAAACTTGATCATGATACATACCCACTATTACATCGAATTTAAATTTATTTACAATCATAAAACTAGTGTCAGCAGGAATGGGTCCAGATACTTTAATTTTTATTTTTTTTAGTTTTAAAATTGCTTTATTTATAATTTCTTTTTCTTCAGGTTTTTTTAAGTTTGAAAAATTGTGTGGATTCAGACCTAGAATTGCAAAATATGGTTTTTTATTAAAAAATTTTTTATAAAATTTGTTAATAACTCTTACATTCTCAACAATTCTATTTTTGTTAATATTATAACTAACTTTTTTAAGAGGTATATGAGTTGTTAAAGGTGATACTGATAAGTTTTTATTAAAAATTAACATAATCCCCTTACTTTTTTTATTTGCTTTTTTTGATAGATACTCCGTAACTCCTTGATATTCTTTTTTAAACAAGGTTTCTTTAGCTATTGGGCAGTTAATAAACCCAATTATTTTTTTTCTTTTAACTAAATCTAAAGCCAAATTAAAACATTCAAAAATATATTTATTTGATTTATTTGATATTTTTTCAAAAGCTTTTTTTTGCTTATAATTTACATTATAAACAGGTAATTCGTTGCCTTTTAAATCTTTTATTTCAAAATTATTAGCAATCTTTTTTATTTTAAATTTTAGGTTCAATTTCTTCTTTTGAAGATTTAAAAGGTAAATACTACCTATTACAAAAAAAGATTTATGGATAAATTTTTTTCTAGATAGCCAACTTTTAAAGATAATTTCAGAAGAAATACTATTAGGTTCGCCAGCAATTATTGCTAATGGTTTATTCATTGAAAAATTTTATTGTTACTGATCTTCTCAAGTTATCATAATGTGATAAAGCATACATATTTAACATTTTTGTTTTTTCAGTATTTATTAGTTGATTCTTAATTTCTTCTAAGCTCAATTCTTTTGAGCTTTTTCTTTTATCTCTAACTTTAAAAATTAAAATTCCATCAGGTAATAAAATCTCTTCCGATAACCCCCCGACTGATGTTTTTGAAATTTTAGATAAATATTTTTTGGAGATTTCATTTTCATTTAACCAACCTAGATCACCACCTTTAATGGCTGTTCTAGAAACACTTTCATTCATAGCCACTTTTTCAAAACTATCTTTTTTTATTTTATCTTTAATTTCTTTAACTCTGGATTTTATTTTTGTTGTTTCAACAGAAGGAATAATAATTTCTGAAACTAAATAATCATACACATCTTTCTTTGTTTGAATTAATTTTAATTGTTCTTCAATTTCTTCAGAGTTAATTTTTAGTTTATCTCTATACTGTGCAAAAATAAGGCTGTTCCATAAAAGTTCAACTTTTAATTGATCTTCTATTAATAAATAATCCAAGTTATTTGATTTGCAAATTTCTTTCAAAGTTTTTAAATCCATTTTTATTGCTTTCAATAATCTCTTTAATTCTTTATTAAATTCTTCCTGGCTAAAACTTAAAAAATCTTTTTTTTCTTCTATTGCTATTTGTTTTATGTTTCTTTTTAAAACTGATCTAACAGCCATTTGTTGTAACTCTTTTTTTTTATCTTCAGAGTAACTCAAATTATTTAAAATTAAAGTTATTTTTATTTCATTAATAATATCCGAGCTTGTTATAGGTCTGTTTCCAACTGTAGCAAACAAACCATCTTTTATGTTAGTTTCAATTTTATAAACCTTTTGTATTTTTTTTTGTTTTTCTTCTTCAATTATTTTTTTTTGTATCTCTTCTTCTAGTTTAATTTTTTCCTCTTCTAATTTTTTTTCCAGTTCATTTTTTGCAATCTCATCTTTGTCAATATTTACTACAGCAGATTGTGGATCGTAAAAAAATCCAGCATAAAAAAATAAGATTAATGTTAATAAGCATACAATAGCAAATAGTGATTTTAAAAATAAAAAAATAATTTTTTTTGGGGTCACGGATTTATTGCCGGTGTGATTGCGCTTCCAAAAGGAACAAAACTTATTGTAAACATTAGACTGTTATTTGGCTCTAAATCATCATCCTGATAAAATTCTCTTCTATAAACTAAACCTGCTTTTAGGCAATCTATAGAATATTGGTAACTAAGATTATAAAATTCTGTACTGTCGGTTTTAAAGTTCTTTTTTGTGCTAAAACTTAATTTATTACTATCATTAAAATTTAAATCAAGGCCTGCATTAGCATAATGATCTGTTCCTACGTGGTTTAATTCTTCTAGGTAATCCAAATTAAATTGAATTTTACCAAAATTTAGATCTGTCGATATTTCATTATAATTTAATTCATTAAAATTGTGATCTAGGGAAAATTTATAACCTAAGCTTCCAATACTTGAAAAATTATAATTAACTTCTCCTACAACATCAGACATTTTTTGGTCTAATGAACTTTGTGATGGTATATCAGAATTTTTTTCATAATTGAAAACTTGTCCCACCGAAAACGTTAATTTTTCTTTTGTTTGATCTTGGCTTATTTTTTGATTAACTTTAAAATCAAATCCAAGTATTGCACTTAATCCATCTTCTATTTCAGATGTTTTATTTAAACTATATAAATTTGTATAATTAAGAGGAGCATCCTTATCGTTTATATTTCTCATATGACCTGGGGCAAATCTAATCATCAAATTTGGTGAAAAAAAGTTAGAAAAATTAATCCCATCTTTTTTCATTGGTATAGAACTTTTATAAGCAATAACTCCATTTAATTCATTTATTGTACCATCATCTTTATACTCTCCTGTTTTTTTTGTCTCGTAATTTGTATTTCTTAACATTCCTTCAATTGAATTAACAAAACCAATTTTTGAAATTGAACTAGGGGGATTCCAAATAAGATCATTAGTAAAAAAAGTTTTATGTTTATTAACTTCATAATTATTATAAAAAGCGTTTGATTCAAAATTTAAAGTTCCAAATTTTTCAGTGAAAAAAGTTTTTCCATATATTATATTTGGTAAAAAATATTCATATCTTGAATTTGTAGTTTTACTTAAATCTTCATATATATTAGCGCGTATATCAAAATAAGTATTATCTCCACTAAAATTATATTTTATTTCATTTTTTAACGTAGTGTCGTCAGTATTTACTAAAGCAGTTTTAATACTGTGTACTTTAAAATATGTATCGTTTGTTGCTTTTTGAACTTTTAAAAAAAGATTACTTTGATATGGTTTTTCATCAGCTAAATTTATATCTAGCTCACCAAAAAAATGGCTTCTTGATCCCTCATTTTTTTTACTAGTAGTTTCCTTGTAGCCTTGCGTATAGCTTGTATCAAGAATCAAAAAAGCATTATTAAATGCTTGTCTATATTCGTTTAAAAATAATAAATTTTCTTGGTTATAAAATTTAGGTGTAAATGTTAAATCTTTATCATTACTAATCGCCCAATAGTATGGAGTAGTTAATCCTGTTCCTACTGTTGTACTATTAGTTAAAGTAGGCATCAAAAAACCAGACTGTCTCTTTACAGTTGGATCAGGATGAAAAAAACGAGGAAAGTAAAATATTGGAATATCATAAACTTTTAAAGTAGCATGTTCATAGAAGATAGTTTTTTTTGCTTTGTCATGTCTAATTTTTCTTGCCTTTAAAGACCATGGTGGACATTTTCCATCTCTTTTTTTACAAACCGTAAAGATACCTTTTGATAAATCAGATTTGTCTTTTGAAATAAATATATTATTAGCAACAAATCTAGGATCACTTTCTTCGGTTAATCCAAAATTTTTTTCATCAAGAACAACGCTAACATCAGAACCAATCATTTCTTTTTTTTTAGTATCTACATAAATCTCTTTAAAAAAATATTTATTTTTATTGTTATCTAAAATTTTTATTTTACCTAAAGAGGAAAACAAATTATTATTTAAATTATAATGAAACATTTCTGTTTCTATAATATTTTTATCTGAATCTAGAAAAATTGATTTTTGACTTGAGTTTAAAATTTTTTCATTCATGTCATAATAAATATTTTTACCATTCAATTGATAACCTTCACTTAAATACAATTGAGTGTTATTATATGTTATTATTTTTCCATTTATTTTATCGTAGGTGGCTTTGTTAGTTTTTAAAATATTTCCCTCATTATCAATGATTTTTACATTACCTTCTGCTAGTAAAAATTCTTTCGATTTTTTGTAAGTTATTTTATCAGCAATTATTTTTTTTCCTTCAGTGTCTATTGCTTCAACAGATCCTTCGCCTATGATTGTTTCATTATCTTTATCAATTAAAATTTCTTTAGCTGTGATATCAAATTCATCTGCATTTAAATTACTAATGCAAATAAAAAGAGCTACAAGAGATATAATTATAAATTTTTTTTTATTTTTGATTTGCATGAATAATACCTATAGAGCTAAAAATAAAAATAATTGTTATTGGCATCCAAACAGCCACTTTCAACGGTAATTTTTCTGTTTTTCCTAGTACTGCCGAAAAGTCATTAAAGAAAAAAATTAAAATACTCGTAATTATAGCAAAAAACACGTATTTCCAATTGTTTTCATTATAATTTGTCCCCAGAGTGAAAACTGCACTTAACAAAATCATGCTTAATAAGAAAAAAGGAAAAGCGAAAGATCTTTGTAGTTTTGTTTCCATTTCATTTGTTGAGTATCCTCTTTCCTCTAAAAGTTTTATTTCATTTTCAATTTCCCAGAAAGATATAGTGTTAAGATTAGAATAGAGATTTTTAATTTTTTTTATGTCATACATACTATTGTATGAGATGTTTTTTATATTTTCTGGGGAAATTACTCCATCATAAGTTACTATTTTTACATCATTTAAAGACCACTTCAGCGAACTAATGTCCGCAGAGGATGCTTCTATTCTTCTTCTGAAATCATTATCTTTATTGAATTCGTAAATTGTTAACTCAATCAAATTGTTACCTTTTAAAGATGAGGCTCTTATAATGTTATTTTTTTCTGAATTTTTTTCTTTAATCCATATGCCATTTTCAGTAATCGCAGCGAGGTAGTCTCGATCTCTTTCATAACTACCTTTTATGTTTTCATATTTTTTAGTTAAAGCAGAAGTTATAGGATCAGCTGAAGTTATAAAAATAATACCCAGCACAAAAGATAAAATGCTTGGTATTAGAATTACAGAAAAGTTCGATATTCCAGAAATACTTATGGCTGTTAATTCATCTGTTTTTTTTATTCTTAAGAAAAATACAATTCCAGACAGCAATATAACAAATGGAAAAAAATTATTCATTAATGTTGGTACGTACATCAAAGCTAAAACAATAGGAACATCTACTTTAACATCATAATCTTTAAAGAAATTTATTTCTTCAAATATACTCATAATAAACCCTAAGGAAAAAAAAATTAAACTTATAATAAGTGTAATTTTAAGAAATTCTCTGCTTAGGTATTTATTAATTACAAAAGATCTAATCATATTTATTTATGTAAATTTTCATATTTAAATTTTTTAATTAAAAAGAGATAAAAAAATGGAATTAAAAGTATAGGTATAAAATAATATGCAAAAGTATGATTCCAAGAGACTCCAGAATATCTTACACCTATCTCAGCTGATGTTAGAATTATAACACCTAAGAGAAAATATAAATATTTATTATAATTATACATTTTAGTATCTCTACGTGATGACAAAAGGAAACAACATACCAAAGAAATTATTGGAATAAAAAGTGGCATGCCTAATCTTTTATTTATTTCTATTTTTGAATCCATTAAGGTTCGTGGATCCTGATTACAATTGTGTTTAATTTTACTACCTAAATAATTATAAACTAATTTATTTTGTAAACAGTTTATAATTACCATTGTTGGCATTTCTTGCATTTTAGGTTCAGAAATACTTTTTGTAGAAATTCCTTTTAAGTTAAAAGATGTTCTTTCAAATTTAATAATATTTATGTCTCCTTCCTCATTTAATTTTTGAATATTTCCATTTAGCAAAATTAATGATTCTTCATTATCGCTAACGTATCCAGCTTTCGCAAAAATCGTTGAAGATTTTGTTCCTACGGATGATAAAATTTTACTTTCGTCTCTTATAAAAATATTTTTATAAATATTATCTTCAGATTTAGAGTCAACAAATATTGTTAATCCTTCGACGGTATCATTAAATTGTCTTTCTTTAAGTAAAGATGGAACAAAATTAAGTTCCGCATTTTTTAATATAGATCTGGATAAATTTAATAGAGATGGATTTAAAAATATAGTCAAAATTAATTGAATCAACATAACTAATATAGATATACGTATTATATGGTTTACAATGTGAATTTTATTTAATCCTGAAGTCCAAAGAACGATTAACTCATTATCTTTTTCTAGTTTGATAATGGTTAGCACTAATGAAATTAGAAAGCAGAAGGGTATCAGTTTTGTTAAAACTTTTGAAATTGTTAAAAATGAGTATGAAAAGTAAATCTGAAAGGCATGACCATCTTCAGTTATAAGATCTAGGAAATTTACTGCTTGTACACTCCAAACTATCGCACTTAAGGCAAATAAAGTTATAATAAGATATTTTGTAAATTCATAAAAAATATATTTATAAATTGTCTTTTTCATTGTAAAATTCGTAATATATAGTTAATAAATCAACTTTGAATAGAATTCAATTTATACGTTAATGATAAAAAAATGTTAAGTTTTACAAGCAATTTAAGCTCAAAAAGTAATGCACTCGCTCTCTTTGTGGCAGAAAATTACTCATACAAAGATAAAAA
>MDTE01001026.1_pt1 | contig 17307 bp, 15 predicted proteins | sample 811231 | NCBI WGS metagenome assembly MDTE01 (sample SAMN05326651, study PRJNA326480) | marine metagenome | isolation source: seawater | place: Indian Ocean: Red Sea | collected 2010
CCAGCGCCGCATCCGTCACGGCCTGCAAGCGCGGCGCGGCTTCCGCCCCGTAGCGCGCAAGGGTCCAGCGCCGGGCGAACTCATCCAGATCGACGGCCAGCGGATCCCAGGCGATCTCGGTCAGCAGCTCCTGTTTGAAGTGCTCGCGGTGACTGGACTCTCCACCGACGCTGAACCCCCACCAATTGCCGGCTTTAGGGTCCCGGCATAGCGCCTTGGCATTATCGACCGCGACCTGCATATCACCCCAGGGATTGGTGTGCTTGCCGCATTGCACCACCATCCCGTTGACCCAAGGCAAACCCCAGTAATAATCGTTGAGCTTGAAGTCTGGAACCCGCTGCGGAATGGCCAGAAAGTTAGTTACGACAATCGCTTCGGATTGCCGGGTCGCCTCCTTTTGCGCCTGGTAAGTCGTCGCATAGCGAAAGGGCTGACCAGTCAGGATTCGGGCCTCGGGATCGGCTTTCAAGACCGCGCCGATCGTGTCTGCGAGCAAGGCCTTGACCAACTCGTTCTGCTCCTCGGGCGAGCCGCTGCCGAAATGCCCCTCGCCCCCGGCACCGACGTAGTAGTAGTGATCGGAACCCAACTCCTCCATCTGCGTCTGCACGCAGGCGGAGATAAACGCCTGGACCGCCGGCTCGCGCGGATCCATCCACTCAAAGGTGAGTCCGCACCATTCGTAGGGCACCGTCGGTATTTCTACACCGTTGCGCTGGGCGTATTGCCGGCGAAACTCCGCGGTCTGCACGCTGTCGTAGTAGGGCATCGAACCTGGCTCGGTCGAAAGCCACGGCATATGCCAGGTGACCTCGTACCAGCAGCGAACTCCACACATCCGCGCATAGTCGAAAAGCCTGCGCATCATCGCCATATTCTGCTGCTGCCAGGGCGTCAGCTCGATCTGCAGGCCGAATTTGCGCGCCGCCAGCGCCTCGATCCCCGTATAGCGTCCCAGCCAGTTGGTCTCACAGGCGTTGATCCGGGTCTTGATCAACCAATCGAACCACTGCTTCCACTCCTCTTCGCTGTACCAGCGATGGCCGCTATAGGCCGGGAAATGGGCAACCGATTTATTGCGCCATTCGAAGCGCGGCTTGCAGACCTCATTCATCGCGCCAACCGCCAGCGATACCCGCTGCGGGATCTGGTCCCCGTCCTCGAAGAACCCGCAGCCAAAATGCCGTAAGAGGTGATAGACCGCGTACAGACACGAATAGGGTTTAATGCCGTTGAGCACCAGATCTGTACCGACTCTCACTACCGCATAGCCGTCGAAGCCGAGCGCATCCTCCCCAAATTCGACCGCGTCCTGCGGAGCCGCGGTCCCGATGTAGATATTGGGGCCCTCGCCACTAGGAGCCAGAGTCACGGGAAGCTGCGCTCCACTCATCTCGGCGATATATTTTCTCAACTCCTCCGCCGCATGCCGCTCCACCGGCACCGCACCCTCGGCGATCACGATTTGTGCACGAGCTCTTCCCTGACTAACCAGATCGATCTGTTGCATATCGCTCCATCTCTCTTTATTTATAGCTTAAGACGACACCTGTCGGACTTCCCGAAGACCGGCCTTGCGAATCAGCCCTTGCCCGCAGCGCTGGAATTTCCGAGGATATCTCCGCATATCGCCTACATAATTCCCTTGTGGAGGCCCGCCATGTCCCTGACCTGCGCCGACGTCGATTTCGAACTCAAAATAGCCGAATTCAAAATTAATGGCTATACCGTATTCGACGATATGATCCCGATCGAAAAAATCGACCGGCTTCGCGAAGCCTTCCTGCCGCTCCTCGCGCATATCCAGCAACGCGAAACCGAAGTTTCGAATGTTGAACTCGGCGACCCCCGCATCGGACAGGGCCGCCTGCAGACAACTAACCGCTACACCCTGACCATCCCCTGGATCGCCCCCTTCGCCGATCCGGCGATCTACGAACATCCGGTAATCCTGGAATTCCTCGATCGAATCTGGCGCCGCGAGGGGTATGTGATCACCTGTTACCACTCCAATACCCCCTGCCAGCACAGCGAGTTTCAGCACTGGCACCGCGATACCGGTATCGCCAGGGAGATTCCCCATATCGGACTAGAGACCGTACCGGTCGTCGGCGTAAAATTTCCGCTGGTCGATACGACTGAGGAGAACGGCAGTTTTGAAGTCCTGCCCTCGACCCAGTACCTCGCCAACCCCGAATACGAAGACCGCTACGACGAAATACTGCGCGCAGGGCATTTTCCCTCGGCCCATCGCCTCAATCTCAAAAAGGGCTCGATGTGGATCCAGGATGTCCGCACCCTGCACCGCGGCACCCCCAACCACACCCCCGACCCGCGTCCCGAACTGGTCGTCTGCTACTGCCGCGATTGGTACGCCATCGCCCGGAACGTCGAAATGCCTACCGCGCAGTACGAAGGCCTCTCCGACCGGGGCAAGCAGCTCCTCAAGCGCTACCACAAGGTCGATTGGGATTGATGAGCTCGGACGACAATCGACCGGATCGGGCAGAACAGTCTGGCTCTCGCAAGAGCCTGCGGCCTCCGCTACGGATCCCCGCAATGCCCTACTCTTCGCTAAGAAATGAAAAAAACCCGCGTCACCGATCCAACGACGCAAAAACCACTTCTGGAATCTCATGCGCCTGATCGACCTCAGCCATCCGCTCGACAACGATACCCCGCCTTTTCCCGGCGACCCCGCCGTGGAAATCGCCATTCTCGACCAGACCAGCCAGACCGGCCCCGAAGAGCGGCGGAATCTCAACTGCGGCCAGATCCGCCTGCCCATCCACTGCGCTACCCACATCGATGCACCCTATCACTTCTATGCCGACCGACCAACCATCGACCAGATTCCGCTCGGGCGGTGTACCGGCCGTGCCACCGTACTCGAGCTCTTCAATCAGCCGATCATCGACGCCGACCTGCTGGCCCCATTCCACGCCCAACTCTCAGACCACACCCAGGTCCTCCTCCACACCGGCTGGTATCACCAGTGGCGGAGCGGATCCTATTTCACCGACCACCCCGTGCTCAGTGCCGACGGTGCCGAGTTCCTGGTCCAAACCGGCATTGATCTGGTCGGCGTCGACTTTCCCTCGGTCGATCGACCGCCGCATGCCGCCCACCTGGTCCTGCTCGGACGCTCGGTACTGATCGTCGAAAATCTCACCAACCTCGCTGCCCTCGATCGGATCAGTTTCGAATTCAGCGCCATTCCCCTGGCCATTATCGGTCGGGATGGCTCACCGGTACGCGCCTTTGCGCGAATCGCAGACTGAGTAGCCCCGGATAAAGGCCCTTGTGTTGATCTGCGATCAGCCTTAGACTAATCCAACCATCTGGGGCCCAGCCAAAGGGACACTCCTCGTTCGAATCTCACTAGCTCCTATATTGGAAAACCATGAAAAATCGCATTAAGGATCAGCTCGCCCTCGGCCGACCCGCTTTCGGCGCCCAGCTCCGTTTCGGCGCTCCGGCCATTGCCGAGCTCTTCGGCCATTCCGGCTACGATTTTATCATCCTCGACTCCGAACACGCCCCCCAGACCGCCACCGGCATCCAGGGGCAATTACAGGCCATCGGCAATACACCGGCTACGCCAATCGTCCGCTTGCCGCGCGTCGATGAAGAACTGATCCGGCTCTATCTCGACATGGGTGCGATGGGCATCCTCGCGCCCTTCATCAACACCGCCGACCAGGCCGAGGAGGGCGCCCGCGCCTGCCGCTATCCACCCACCGGCATCCGCGGTTTCGGGCCGCACCGAGCTGCGCAATACGGCCTGCGCACCGAAGAATATTTCGCGACCATAGACGAGCTGGTGGTTTTCATTGCCCTGATCGAAACCGCAGAGGCGGTCGAGAATATCGATGAAATTCTCGCGGTCGAGGGAGTAGATACCTTTATCATCGGCCCGGTCGATCTCTCGATTTCGCTGGGCGTACCTTTCGATTATGAGAGCCAAATTTTCCAGGATGCCCAGGCCCGACTTGCGGCTGCCGCCCACCGCGCCGGCAAACCGGCCGGCATCGGCATCTATCGACCGGCTTTTGATCCGCAATCACTCCAGCGCGCCATCGACGATGGTTTTTCGGTGCTCCTCGCTGGAGGCGATGAACCCTTCCTAGGCTCGGGCTGCAGCCAGATGGCACAGATCCGCACCGATTTGGGATACTAATGCGAAACCTCAACGTACTCTTTCTGCCACACCCTGTAAGCGGTCTCGCCAAGCCCTGGGGCGAAGACGTCATCGCCGCCGTCGGCGCGCACTTTCCGCTGCGTATCTTCGACCGCGACCAACCAGCGGCTCCGCAATTTGCCGGGATAGACGCGATCGTCGATCTCGGCGGCAATATAACCGCCGATCTGCTCTCCGAAGCCGCGGCGGCCGGGGTCCAATTTCTCCAGGCCCAAACCACCGGTCTAGATCACGTCGATGTCGAGGGCATTCTCGACGCCGGCCTGCTCCTGGCCCACGCACCGGGCCAGCTCAGCAGCGTAGCCCTGGCGCAGAGCGCCATGATGTTCATCCTCATGCACGCGCACGGCTACAATCGCGCGCGGCAAAATTTTGCCGCGGGTCAGCTCTATGCGCCGACCGGCACCGAGCTGGAGGGACTGGTGCTCGGCCTCATCGGCTTCGGTGCCAGCGCCCAGGACCTGGCGCGGCGGGCCCGACCTTTTGGAATGCGGATTCACGCGATCGATGTTCGCCCAATCGAAGAAGAGATACTGGCCGAAATCGAACCCGAATTTCTCGGTGGCCCGGATGAGATAGACCGCGTGATCGCCGCCAGCGACTATCTCTCGCTCCACCTGCATCTCACTCCTCAGACTCGCCATACTATCGATGCGCGGCGAATCGGCCTGATGAAAAAGAGCGCCTGCCTGATCAATGTCGCCCGCGGTGAGCTCGTCGATGAGCAAGCGCTCTACCAGGCGCTACTCGAGCAGCGCCTCGGCGGAGCCGGGCTCGATGTCTTTGCCGAAGAACCGCCGGATCCCGAACACCCCGTCTACCAATTGCCCGACGTTTTCCTGATGCCTCATACCGCTGGCTCGACCGACGGCACCTCGCGCAAACGGGCCCAATTCGCCGCTGAAAACCTCGAGCGGTTCGCCAAGGGCGAATCGCTGCTGGGCCAGGTGGTCTCCAGAGACCTCTAACCATAAAACGCGGTGAATGACAACCGCTTGAGAATCGATCTCAATGCCCCCTAAGGATCAACCGCGCCGCGTGCCTATTCCCACGCCCGCTGCGTTCCCCGTAGAATGGGAGCAGGCCGACGCCGCCGAACAGACCTGGAACCGGGACACCCATCACCGCCCCGATGCGATCCCCGAGCTGGAGGCGGATTTCTGGGATCAAACCGGCAGTGGCTGGCTGGACACCGACAAAATACTCGCTACCGAACCGATCTCCCACCAGGAGTACCGCTGCATCAACGGCTATCTCTACAGCTACAACCGCCTACTGGTCGCAGAAGATCAGCAAGAAGCGGTAAAAGAGCGCAACAAAGCCCCGATGGCCAAGGCCATCGAGGACATGGAGCGACGCTGGAACGAAGAATGGCTGCCCGAAATACAACGCTGCCTATCCTTCTGGGACGAGTTCGAACTCGACCAGGCCTCGCACTCCGACCTGGACGCACACCTGCAGACAACCTGGCAGCACCTCGCCCGCCTCTGGACCATCCACTTCGCCATCGTGCTCCCGGCCTATGGGGCGATGAACAATCTGGCCGACTACTACGACGAGCTTTTCGCAGACGGCGAAGACCAGGCAGATCCCTTCGCGGCGCAACGGCTTTTCCAGGCCATGCCCAACCTGACCGTCGAGATGGGCCATGCGCTCTGGGATCTGAGCCGCCAGGCCCTGGAAAACCCCGCGTTGCACCAGATGCTCCGCGCCCCTGATTGCACTCTCGAAACGCTGCGCGCTTCGACACAGGGCCGCGAGTTTGCCGCCGCCCTCGACCACTATCTCGACCACTATGGTCACCGCGCTCCGACCTGGACCCTTTTCCACCCCACCTGGCACGAAGATCCCGCACCCGTATTTAAAAATTTGCGCGAATATCTCGAGCCCGGTGCCCGCAACCCGCGACTCGAGGCGGAAAAGCTCGTGGCCGAACGCGATGCGGCGACCACCTCCACCCGCGAGCGACTCAGCGGATACCCCCAACCCGCCCGGGAGCGCTTCGAACACTTACTCGAACTGGCCCAGGTGGGAATGACGCTCTCCGAAGATCACGGGGTCTACATCGACTTCGCCGTCACCGCCCGGGTGCGCTACGTGCTCCTCGCCTGCGGCCGACGCCTGGTCGACATCGGGAGCATCGCCGCAACCGAGGATGTGTTCTTCCTCCATTACGATGAATTGCGAGCCACCCTCGTGGCTGATTCTCCGGCCCACCACCGCGCCCTGGTGCAGCAACGCCGTGCTGCCTTCGGGCATTTCAGCGCCATCACACCACCCGATCGACTAGGCGTCGAACCACCACCAGAAGAAAAAAAAGAGGAGCAAGAGAAAGACTGCGAATCCGACGATCGCACCTTGCGCGGTACGCCCTGCGCTCCCGGCACGGTGCGCGGCTCGGTCCGCATCCTCCGATCCATGACCGAAACCGATGCGATTCAACCCGGTGAGATCATGGTCGCCACCGCCACCAACCCCTCCTGGACCCCGCTTTTCAATACCATCGGTGCCATCGTAACACAGGACGGCGGCAAGCTCAGCCACGGCGCCGTCCTCGCCCGCGAGTATCGAATCCCCGCTGTATTGGGTGTCAAAGACATCCATCGACTCCGCGACGGACAACGAGTGGAAATAGACGGCAGCGCCGGGACAATACGCCTGCTCGACTAAGCGCCTAAATTTAGCGCGTAACGGCAAAGAAGAAGTAAATGAGCACTCCGACTAAGCACCACGATCCCACAAAGCCATAGACCGAACTCCTCTCCGGCACCATCACTTCGATACTACTATCGGCAAAGATGTTGCGCTTTGGCGGCACTGCGATCCCAGCGGGAATAGTACAGGGCTCCGCAGGAGCGGGCTCGCCGGTTTCGACCGGAGTTCGCACCAACTCGTAATAGCGGTCCAACTGATCCTCGTCGACCGGACGGGAGATCAAGCTGACCACGATACCCGTAAGAGTACCGGTCACCAGATAAAAAATCATCTGCCAGGGCAGGTAGATCTCGGCGCCATCGCTGCGCTCGATCACCAGGCGCAGCGAATCGGCCATAGGCAGAGCCCCGACCCAGCCGATGAAAAACTCGGTCGTCGTCAGCCACCAGGCGAAAAGAGCCGCCGCCGTCGAAGCCCAGGCTCCCGCGACCGTTGCTCGCCGCCAAAAAAGTCCCAACCAGAAGGCGATCCCCATCATCGGAGAAATCTTCCAGAAAATCTCCAGGCCCTCGACCACCCCCGTGAGCCAGAAGGCAAAGAGTACGCCCCCGGCCACCACCACCAGCGAGGTAAGGCGCCCGACCATCAGATAGTGCCCGGCAGCGCGATCGGGTCTCAGCGGTTTGTAGACATTTTCGGTAAAGAGCGCAGACGAGGCGATCATAAACGAATCGCAGGAACTCATTACCGAAGCCAACAGCGCGGCGAGAAAGATTCCGAGCAAGCCCGGCAGGATCGCCGGCAGGAACTCGCGTGCCATCAGCCCGTAGACCTGGTCCGGATCAACTTCGCGCCCGGCGAAATAGGCCACTGCAGCCAGCCCGGTCAGGCTCCAGGCCATGGTGCAGATTCGCTTGATAAAGCTGCCCACGGTAAAACCGAAACGACCGTCTGATTCAGTGCGCCCGGCAGCGCAGTTACCCATGGTATGCGGCTGGGTGACGATCCCGATCAAGGCATTGACCGCGATGACTGCGATATAGAATACCCCGATCTCAGCCGGCGCCACCAGGGAAAACATCTGCGGATCGGTGATCGCCTGACGCAAACCGTCCAGACCACCCACTGCAGAGAGCACAAAGGGCAAGAGGACAAACGAAAAGATGATCGTCATGATGCCCTGGATAAAATCCGTGATGATCGCCGCCGCCAGACCACCGGCCAAGCCATAGGCCAGGAACATCACCGTCATCGCGGCGATGATCAGCCCGGGCGAAACCGCATCACCAAAACAGGAGGCAACGACCGCGCTGGAGCCCTTGAGCATCACGCCGATCGTCACCATCAGATTGAACATCCCCACCACCGCGAAAAGCATGCCGACGCTCTGGTGGTAGCGCACGGCAAACACATCGGCGACCGTAATCGCACGGAATCGGCGCATAATCGGTGCGATCAGCCAGTAGAACGGGGTGCAGAAGAGCCAGAGCCACTGATACCAGATCCCCGAGAGACCGCTGGTAAAGGTCTTGGAAGCGACACCGACCGCCTGATCCGAGTGCGTCCCCGTGCCAAAGGCGTGCATGATCAACATCCCTTTGCCGAAGGTCCGGGGCATAAAGTAATCGCCGATATTCTTGATCAGCCGCGACGCCCCGATCCCAATGGCAATGATCCCCAGCAGATAGACGACCAGCACTACGATATCAGCGATGTGTAAACCAAACATATATCAACCTCTCTTTTAGGTTGCGAGTATCAACCTCTCTTTTAGGTTGCGAGCGGTACTGGCAGTTCGGGCACATATTGGTATTCCGGATCCACCCGCTGTTTTTTTACGATCGCAACGATCTCTTTCCACGCCGCGATCAAGCCCCGTGCGGGCTCCGGTGTATCGCGTTTTATCGCCTGGTGCAGCTTGCCCAGATTGTAGCAGGGAACGGCGGCGTACATATGGTGTTCGATGTGGTAGTTCATGTGCCAGTAGAGAAAACGAACCAGGGGATTCAAGATAACCGTGCGAGTACACAGGCGAAAATCCGGCACGTCGTCTTGCAATCCCGCATGCTGGGTCCCGTTGCACAGATAGCGCAGCCAACCGCCGTAGAACACACCGCCGGAGGTGAGCACCGGCAGCAGCCACAACTCGTAGTACAGCGAAACCGCGATGAGCGTCGCATGCCCTGCCAGCAGAAATCGCGCCCACCAGAACAAGCGCCGCCGCTTGTCCCTGGCCTCGGGCGGAAAGAGGTGATTCGACCACTCTCCCCGGATGATACCGAAGCTGTGCTCGATGTGCGTCTTGATCGTCGAGTACAAGGTCCACGGATCTACGAAGCCGAGCTGGATGAAGTTTTTCAACGTCAATTTGGCCGGCAAGACCACCTCAAGATCGTCGGGCGGGTGCAGGGTGTATTTGTGATGTTCGGCATGGCTGGTCCAGAAGTGGAGATGGCTGCGCCAGCCTAGGAAGCAGAACAAACGCAGAAAAAAATGATTGAGTAACCGCGTCTTGAAGACCGAATTGTGGCAGAGTTCGTGCGTGGCGTTGAGTAGAAAGATATAAACCGTGCCATATGCCAGAAGCACCGGCAGCAGCAAATAAATCCGGTCCTGAACCTGCCAGGCGAGCATCCCGATCAGGGCGATCAGGCTCAGGTGCCCCAGCGTCTGCAAAAGGCCCTTCCAGTCGCTGCGCTGATTCAGCTCGCGCATTTGTTCACGAGTCAGCGGTGTGCGATACCAGGCAACCGTCCGCGCATCGCGTTCACGAGTCATGCACTCATTCCTCTCGTAGTTAACTCCAGCTGATCTATTTCGCGGGCTGATAATGACCCGCCTATAAGCGTCCCGCTCTGATATCAGCGACCACCCGCACCAGCACTTCGACCGCAGCACTGATAAATCGCTCGCCCTTTTCCGCCGAACCGTAAGTTGGGTCACCGTAGACACCGCGGTCGGTCGCTTCGTGAATCCACCGATAGCGGCGCACCTGGCCGGCGAGCTCGGATGGCTGCGGATGCCCGTCCCGCTGCAAGCGATCTTCCTTGACCAGTTCGGGGTGCAATGCCATCATCACCGAGGTCTCCATCTCGCCCGCATGGCCCCAGCCGTGCGGGCCTGCCTCCCTGATCGCTCCTAGCTCGTCGTATTCGAACCACGAAGTCCCGTACACTTTCGCGTCCGGGCATCCCTCCATAAGCCGCTGCAAAGCGACATTCATATTAGCGACATTGCCACCGTGTCCGTTGATGATCGCGATCTTGTCGAATTCGGCGCTGACCATGCTGCTCACCGTATCGACAATCATGCTGATATGGGTTTCCGAACGGGCCGTTATCGTGCCTTTAAACCGCATGTGGTGCGGCGAATAGCCGAGCCACTGCACCGGCAGACAGAGAATCTCATCCGGAATCTCCGCATCGAGGCGGTCGACGATCGCCGCAACCTCGGCCGTATCGGTGATGAAGGGCAAATGCGGACCGTGCTGTTCGAGTGCCGCAATCGGGTACACCACTACCAGATCTCTCGACACCTGCTCCAGATCGGGCCAGGTGAGTTCGGCCAATTTCATCAGTCGCTCCTCGTATAGGATCCAATGCCGCTCGTTTAGGCCACCAGTGTATCGCGCAATCGGCGAATGCTCTCCTCGCTAAGTCCGATTTGCCGCATATAGGGTTCTACCCCGCCATAGCGCTGCTCCAGGTGATCGAGAACCAGCCGCATGGTCTCCGGCGGGCAGATCTGACGCTGGTAATCCTCCCAGGTGCGAATCGCAGGATCAGCAGCCGGGTCCTGGCGATAGGAGTCGATTGAAAACCGAGCGGTCAGACTGTAATCGGCAATAATCGTCTCCTCGGGCACTCCGGCCAACCCCAATAGCAGAGCCGCCACCACCCCGGTGCGATCCTTGCCGGCAGCGCAATGAAAAAGCACCGCATGCGGACCCGCAGAGAGCACGTCCAGGATTTCGCGAATCATATCCTGGCGCAAATCCAACCAACCGCAATAGCCCTGAGCGATCCGACGCGCAGGATCGTCGGGCTCTGGCCCGGTATCCAGGTCCGCATCGCCGATCATATTCAAGTGGTGGTAGGCCACTGCAGCGGATTGGGCAAAAACATTGGGCGCGGACTCGGTTTCACTGGTCCGACGCAAATCGACGGCGCTGCGCAACCCATACTCCACCAGGGCGCTCTGGTCTTCCGCGCTGAGTCGGTGCATAGTAGCCGCGCGCAGGAAGCGCCCCCAGCGGGTGCACTCTCCGCTCTGGGTTCGATATCCACCCAGATCTCGAACATTGTGCGCTCCGACCAGAGTCAGCCCTCTTCTGGGATCCAGTATTTCGTCCATAATATTCCGATCTTATATTCCGGTGGTCTACCTTCAAGCTCCCCAGCGATCCGGGTTGATGCCGGGCGCCTCGTGCTGCATGCCGGCAGGCTTGTGTGCCTGCTGCCATTCTTTACCGGTGGTATTGGGACTGTGCAAAAAGGGTTTGGCCTCTTCCGGTGCGTTCTCCACCCATGCCGAATCCCATTCCTCCACCGGCTGCACCGGACCAGCCCAGCTCGGCCGGTAACCGAATTGGATCAACTCGCGCGGTGAGTCGGCCCGGTTGGGATGGGTGCCGTGAAAAAGCAGCGCCGGAATCATAACCACCGAACCAGCCCTGAGGGTCAGGGTTATCTCCTGCGGATGTGAGATATAGCGCCGATAAGGGTTGGCCTGAGCGTGGAACGAGAGATGGGATCGCGGAATCAGCCGGAAGGGAGCGCGCGCAACCGACAGGTCGTCGAGATAGTACAATACCCGCAGGAGCCGCGGCGAAGAGCCCTCGAAACCAAAAATAGACGAGCCGTAGGGCTGCCCATCGGTGTGCATCGAAATCCCTGGTGAGCCGGAGAGCGTGCGGGTGAAAAGCCCGTGGGTGAAGACGATATCCGGCCCCATCAGCGCGCTGAGAAATTCGACCACGGTTGGACATGCGATCAACTCGGCGACGCTGCGGCTCGTACACTGGGGCTCCATATGATAGGTCTGGGCTTCGCTGTAGTCCTTGTGCTGCATCGGCAGGTCTTTCACTTCCGCCTTCAGTTCCGCAATGTGTTCGGCCTCGAGCAGATCCGGAAAAACCACATAACCCTCCACTTCGAGATGGCGGATCTGCTGGCTCAAGGTGAAATTGGCAAAATCGGTTTGATCGAGTTCCATAAAGCCGATCTCTTCTGCGGGGTCGATTTTTACCGTTGTGGTAGCCATGCTTTTCTCCTTATCTAGAGCCTACCATAAAATGGGCACGCCAGCGATGCAGCACAATTGCACATTATTTGACAACTAGGAAATGCACAGCACTTGCGGCTACCGCGTTGCCCAGTACCCGCATGGAGGCCCGACCGAAATCGTGCCGACCTGAATATCGCAACAGCGACCAGCAGCCGCGAAACATAGGGGCGGAAAGCATGGCCAACACAAACAAACCACCAGGCGTAGGCGAAAGTCCCGCCGGCCGAATCCACGACCTGCTGCGACCCGAGGTACTGGAGGCCTTTGACCGCACCGCCTTCGAACGCGATGGCTACTGGGTCTGGGAGGGCATCCTGACCGACGCCGGACGCGAGCAGTGGACGGCTAGCCTCGACAAGCTGCAGGCGATGTGCGACGCTATGATCATGGATACCGACTGGGCCGCCATCGACTACGCCGCGCGCGGCCTGCAGCCACCGCCGCCAGAGACCCTCAGTACAGAGTACAAAAGAAAATGCTGCGGCGGCAAGAAGCTGGGCCTATTGATCCCCAACGACCTGCGCATCTACATGCACGACCACGGGCTCTTCGGCCCCGAGCCCTCGCTGGTCACCCGCGGCTTCGAGTCGCAGGGGTTGATGCCCGAACACTTCGCCCCGGCCTACGACGAGTTCATCCTCGACGTCGCCACCGCCCATCCGCAGATGATGGAGCTCTTCGCCAAGCTCTTCGGCCCGCGCTTCGTGCTCGACCATATCATCATGCTCAACCGGGCTCCCGGCAACCAGGGCTCGGGCTGGCACGCCCACCCGTATCGCAACGCCCAGTACGAAGTCGAGGATCCGATCGGAACCGGTAATGCCGCAACGCCCGAATTTCTCGAGCGACAATGCGTGCGCACGCTGGTCCATACCGAGGGAGCAACCCGCGAGGAGGGCGGTCAACTCGGCGTTATCCCCGGTGCCCACCTCTACCGCATCCCCTACAAGTGGAGTACCGCGCGGCCCGACCACGACGAGGACCTGCGCTCAGGCTGGCTGCAGGGTAAGACCCATCCGCGCACCGGCGCACCACTGCAAATGATTCATCTCTCACTGCCACCCGGGAGCATGGTCTCCTTCGTCCACCACATGCCCCACCACGTCGGACCCCGCCACCCGAATGCCCCGACCCGGCGCACCTTGCTGATGGCCTACCGCACCCCAGATCCGCAGGCGGAACCGGCCAGATGGTCCGAAGGGGTGCCCCTGCAATGGGTCGAACGCCAGGCCGCAACGGGCAGGCTCTCCCCTGCTGCAAAACGGGTCTTTGCCGGGGATAATCCAATCCCCTGAACGACTTATCGGACACCAGATCCGACCTCAAAGTTCAAGGCAAAATAGCCATTCAAAAGAGCCGGTGACCACGGCGAATATCGAAGCAGAGCTAAACGGGATAAAAGGGCCGGGTCCGATCCTGCACCGTCAGCGCCCGACCACCTTCTCTGCCGACTACGAAGCTTTGCTCGATGTGCACCGAGGCCAGTCCCAGGGCGAAAACCATGGCCTCGAGGTTGAGCACCATATCCGCTTCCAGCGGCAGATCCGCCGGCTCATCGACGCACTCATCGCAGATCCGCAAGCCGGTATCGGCGACCAGGATCGGATAATCCCTGACCTCCAGCCCGAGACCGTGACCATGTGGAAAGGAGGCGCTTATGCCGTATTCGTGCAGCACCTCCCACATCGCGGCCGGTACGGTAGAAGCACGGGCACCGGGAACCATCGCGCGCGTGCCCGCTCGCAGGCACGCGTATAGCGCCTCGTACTTCCGCGCCCACTCGTCGCTCAGCGGTGAGAACGCCAAAGTCAGACCGCTGTCCGAGCAGTAGTACTGATAGACGCAACCGTAATCGATATAGCAGGTGTCTCCTTCTACGGCGATATAATCGGTTTCGGTCGCCAATCCCATCCCCTTGACCCCAAAGGCGAAGTGATCCAGGTCTGCACCGCGTTGGGCCACTTCCACGCGAAAGCGCTGTACCAGATCGCGCATCGATCCCCCGACCCGTGCATCGGCCAGACTCGCATGAGCCGCCTCTTCGCCGATCGCCGCCGCCCGCTCCAACCACCCGATCTCCGCTGCGGTCTTGACCATCCGCACCAGGCGAATCAAATTCGAGCAATCGACGAATTCCGCGCGGGGAAAAGCCGCCGCAATAGCCGCCTTCGTTCCCGCCGGCAATCCCTCCGCTTCCAGGCCGATCCGCGCCCCGCTCAACCCGCGCCGGCACAGCAATTCCCCCAGGGCCTCGACCGCCGTCTCCGCAAGCGGCACCTCGGTCAGCAGAGCAGCGATCTCGCTCTGGCGACCGCTCAGAGCCCCCGGCGACTCCGAGCGATCTAAAATACCTCCGCCAAAAACCCGCAACTCCAGCCCCTCCACATGCATCGCATTGACCGCCAACGCCGCATCCACCACCAGAGCCGGTGCACCTTCTAGGGGATAGAGGGCAAAAAGGGGCAAGAGCGCTCCGCTCGCCCCGGGTTTGACCATATACTCTTTAAACTGACCATCGAGCCAGCAATATTGGCCCGTAAAATACGTGATATTGGCTGGCGAGGTCGCGATAATAGCGTCGAGATTCGACCGTTGCATATAGTCTATCGCACGCGGGCGATTACAGGGGATCTGGGTCAATATTCCAACCTTTTCATATGGTTTGGGTATGGAGGGATAATCGTCGTCGGGCGATTCGCTAGGAATGCTGACCGCCTGAGCGACGCGAATCTCGCCACTTTTCAAACGAAAACTCGTCCGATTCGTAAAACGCAAAAATTCCCGCCTCCTTCTCTCGCACTTCGGCCGCCAGCTCCAGGATCTCCTCCGCATGCTGCACCGGAATACGCACGCATCCATCCTCATCACCAAAGATTAGATCCCCCGGCCGAACCCGCACCTGCCCGACCGTAACCGGCGTATTGACCCTGGTCGCGGCAAAGACCCCATGCCCCGGTACCGTACCCCAGGCAAATATCGGCAACCCGACCTGACGAATCCCCGGCAGATCGCGCACCGTTCCATCGACGATAGCTCCCACCGCCCCCAGACGCTGATGCAGCCGAGCCATACCATCACCAAAACTCGCACCGCGCCCGGGCCGCGAGTCCACATCTTTAATCACCGCGACGACGGGGCCCTCAGCCTGGTGAATCGCGCCGTAGTACTCTTCCCAGGGCAGCGCTGATGAATCGGGATCGTTGGTCGTGACTTCCGCCGTCACCGCATAACCGATGATCGGGCCCAACTCCGGGAGCAAAGAACAAATCCGGTGGTCGGTATAGTCTTCATTGGACGGGCCGATTTTCAGATCTACGGCATTGAAAATCGTCGGTGAATCGAACTCTTTGAATGCAGCCAGTACTTCGGGTTTGAGCTGAGACATAGGATCTGCTCCCTCTATTTAATTGCTCTCAATGGTCAATTCCAAACAACGCGCAGGCATTGTCGCCGAATATCTTTTGCTTGTCTGCAGCCGAGATCTCCAGCGCCTCCACCAATTCACGCAGTACTCCGATCTCCACCCAGGGATGATCGCTGGCAAAGAGCAGTCTATCGGCGCCGGCGAACTCGCAGACCAGCTTCAACGCCGGCGGCCAGGGCGAGACCAAATCGAGATAGACCCGATCGTAGTAACTGCGCACCGACCGACTAATCTGCTCCCGACCCCGGCCCATCACCTCGGTCTGATGATCGATCCGCCCCCACAGATAGGGCAATACGCCACCGCAATGGGGCTGCACCACTACCAGTTCGGAATGGCGTTCGAGGACCCCACCCAGGATCAACTGCAATGTAGCGAAGCTCTGATGTACCATCAGGCCTGCCATCGGAATCATCGAATGGCTTTTGATCGCCCCCGCCCAGGGCGCCACGCTCGGATGCAGCACGACGGGAACACCCAGCTCGGCGATCCGCCTATACAATGGATCCAAACTAGGATCGTCGACCGCGACCCCTGCAATATGCGAATAGAGCATCACGCCGCGATGCCCCAACTCACCCACAGCCCGCTCCAGTTCCCCGCGGGCATCCTCAGTGTTTTGCCAGGGCAGACAGGCCAAACCGACAAAGCGATCCGGATGCTGCGCCACAGCCTCGGCCAGCGCATCGTTGGCCGCACGGGCAGCAGGCAGCGCCAGTTCACTAACCAAGTTCTCCGGCCCGGGCATATTCACGCTCAACACGCTGAGGTCAATCCCGGCGGCATCCATCGCGCGCAGCTTGCGCTCTACGCCATAGGCCTCCCGGCCCATCACAAAGGTCTGTGCATCTCCATACTCGAGGACGAATTGGTCGGCCTGGACCTCCGTCCGCGGCCACTCGGGGCTGTGCGCCAATACTTCCGCGTACTCGGCGGGGAAAATATGGGTCTGACAATCTACGCGCATGGTCTGCTAAGCGGTTGCGGGTTCAAACTCGATATCGCGCAAGAAAAAAACAAGGGGCAACCCCAGGGCCATGAGCGCTCCAGCACCAAAAAAAATCGCCTCGAGGCCAAGGGTATCACCGACCAGACCAAAAATATAGGGCGCCAGGGCGCTGGAGAAAAAGTTCAACGTGTAGTAGAGCGCATAACCGCGACTCCGCTCTTGAGGCGCGATGGTGGGAGCGAGTCCGATATAGATCACCGAAGACGTACCGTTGAGCACAAAACCGAAGAGCGGCAAAAAAATAAAGAGTTGCCATCCTGCCGAGATCTGAGGTAGGGCCAAACACCCCAGAATCATCACCAACTCGGTGAAGAAGATGATCGACTTCGAAGCCCACCAGCGGATCAACATGCCACAGAGCAATTTGCCGCAGGCCCCACCGAAAAAAGTCAGCGATAAGAGCCAGCCCAGCGCCCCCTGCTCCACCCCGATCCCGATCAGTACAAAGCCCAGAAAGGCCGTGGCGGCAGTGCGCACTGCCACATCCAGGAACCCGATAACAGAGTAGAGGGCGAACTGGCGTGGCGCGCAGATCCCCCAACCGATCATCCAATTCCGCAGCGTTCTATTACCCGCTCGGGGATTGGCTTTCTCCCTCTTTCCACGCAGCGCGATCCGGCGACGTGCTGCCCCGATCTCACGACGGAAAAAGAACAGATAGCAGAGTGCCACCGCCATACCAGCAGCACCCTGCACAGCAAAGCTCCAGCGCCAACCGACGGCTACCAC
>MDTE01160854.1_pt1 | contig 17306 bp, 19 predicted proteins | sample 811231 | NCBI WGS metagenome assembly MDTE01 (sample SAMN05326651, study PRJNA326480) | marine metagenome | isolation source: seawater | place: Indian Ocean: Red Sea | collected 2010
AAAATCATATCTAAAAGAGAATTTTTCAAAGACTCATCAAGATCTTCATTGAAAAAATTTTTTCCGTTTTCATTTACATTTATATATTTATTAAGTTCTAAACTATTTTCTTTAGAAATTTCTTCAAATGTTAACCCTTCAGCCCTTTGATCTTCAATTAAATTATAAAGACTGTAAATTTTATCTTGGACGATGTTAGATTTATAATCTTCAATTATTTGCTCTCTTGTTTCCTCGAAAGAACTTCTCTTAGCTTCTTCTATATTTTTGACATAGACCAATGAAGGTCCAAATGGGCCTTCAACCGCACCAGTTAATTGATTTAGATTTGATTCAAAAGCTAGTTCTGATATCTCCGGGGTCAAACCTTGATCTATCGATAATGACTTTTGCTCAACATCTTGGATTGTTAAACCTCTTTTATTTATTATTTCGAGTATATCTTTATTTTCTTCGAAATCTATTAAGGCCGAATTTGCTGTTTCTTGGTCTAAAAAAGGTATTAAGTAATATGTTCTTTTTTCCTGTTCCTCATAGTCCTGAACATTATTTTGATAAATTTCTTTAATTATGTTTTCTTCAACATCTATAGAAGAAATTAAGTCAACTGCAAGAAGGGTTATTAGAGAAAAATTTCTCGTGGGTTCAGATTTATATCTGTTCCTATTTTTTCTATAATAATCATCAACATCAGCTTCAGTTAAAGACAATTCTTCCAATGAAGATTCTTTTAGGTTTAAAATTACATATTCTATTTCTCTATCTTCATACTGAAATTTATATATTAAGCTATTAAATTCTTTAGATAACTCAAGGTTATCAAATAAAGCCTTATATATTTGTATTTGAGATAAAGAATCTCTTTCCATTTCAAGAAAAAGGGCTTCAGTAATACCATTCTGCCTGAGAACTTGATTAAAAACATTTTTATCAAATTGATTAAATGCATTCCTAAAGGAATTAGTATTTTTAATTCTAACAGCTAAAGATTTATCCGATGGTCTTAGCTTCATTTTATCGCCAGAAGAATTGATTGTTTTTTCAAGAATAAGATTTGATAAGATTTGATAATCCAAACCAGATTCTCTGGCCTCTTCAGTTGAAACAAATCTTTCTAACTCAGAAGAAACCCTATTCACTTCTCTATTGTAGCGAAATAAGAACTCTTGAGCTTCTACTTCTCTATCTCCTATGCGCGCAAGGGTACCAACATCATAATTTCTAAAAATATCACCTATTCCCCACACAGAAAATGCGAGAACTAATAATATTATTAAAGCTAGTCCAAATGGGCCTGAGGCATTTCTTCGTAAAAAATCCAACATCAAATTTATCTCATAATTATTTTAACATTATTTTCCGCATAATGTATCTTCTGATAACAAAAACGCAAGAAATAGCTTATATTAAAAAAATATAAACTACAGGATTTAAGTCAAAATGAAGAAGAAAATACTTATTGCAGGTAATTGGAAGATGAATGGAAAAAAGGGGGATTTTACTTTTATTAATTCTCTAAAAGAATTTTTATCTAAAAACTCTCTTAAGGATATTGATGTTCTAATTTGTCCGCCATATACATTGATTGATAGATTCTCTAAATTAACATCTAGGTCTTCGTTGAATATTGGCGCTCAAGATTGCAGTACAAAAGAAAGTGGAGCTTATACAGGTGAAATATCTTCTTCTATGATAAGTGATCTTAATGCTAATTATTGTATTGTTGGCCATTCGGAGAGAAGAATTTACCAAAATGAAACTAATAAAATTATAAATGACAAAATTGTTAAGGTTCAAAACCAAAGATTAAATGTTATACTGTGTGTAGGAGAAACATTAGCCGAAAGAAAAAAATCTAATACTCTAAAAGTTTTAGGTAATCAAATTAAAGGGGCTCTTAAAAATAATGTTAAACCAAATTATTTGGATATTGCCTATGAACCTGTTTGGGCTATTGGTACTGGTTTAGTTCCCGATAATTCTGACATTGAATTGGTTCATAATTTTATTTTTAAAAAATTGAGTAAACTTTACGGCGGAAGAGCCAAAAATATTCGAATATTGTATGGCGGATCAGTCAACCCTAAAAATGTATCAACTATAATATCGCTTAATAATGTAAGTGGGGCCTTAATAGGTGGTGCAAGTTTAAAAATTAAAGATATGAAGGCTATCTTAAAGCAATTAATTTAATAAATTGAATTATATGCTGTGATCGGTTAAAAGCTTATCTATTATGTTAAGCTTTGTTTTAGTTATTCATCTTATTATTGCTATTATTTTGATAGTCTTAGTTCTTTTACAGAGATCTGAAGGAGGAGGGCTTGGAATAGGTGGCTCTGGAGATTTTATGTCTGGTCGTGCTGTAGGGAATATTCTATCTAGATTAACTGCTGTTTTTGCCACTATTTTTTTTATTACTAGCCTTTCTCTAGCTTTACTTTCCAGTTCTAGCCAGAATTCATCTATTGTTGATGATATTGGCAGTGAAAACATGCCTCAGCTTGAAATTGACATTGATGATAGTAAAAACGATTTTCCTGATCTTAATTAATAAATCTTTATCTTTGTAATTTAATTTCTATTTGTTATAATTAACTTCCATGACACAGTATATATTTATAACTGGTGGCGTGGCTTCTTCCTTAGGCAAAGGTTTAACTTCTGCCGCACTCGGTGCGCTACTTCAATCAAGAGGATATTCAGTAAAGATAAAAAAACTAGATCCTTATTTAAATGTTGATCCAGGAACGATGAATCCTTTTCAACATGGGGAAGTTTTTGTTACTGATGATGGGGCGGAAACAGATTTAGATTTAGGACATTATGAAAGATTTACCAATGTGCCATCATCTATTAATGATAATATTACCACTGGTCAGATATATAAAAGGATAATCAGTAAAGAAAGAAAAGGTGATTATTTAGGTGGAACAGTTCAAATAATTCCTCATGTTACTGACGAAATAAAAAAATTCATTCTCTCAAATAACAAAAATGTTGATTTTTGTTTATGTGAGATAGGGGGGACCGTAGGTGATATAGAAGGTCTTCCTTTTTTAGAGGCAATTAGGCAATTAAGTAATGAGCTTAAAAAAAATACAACATGTTTTCTTCATTTAACATTAATGCCCTATATTTCAGCTGCAGGTGAGGTAAAAACTAAACCTACACAACACTCCGTTAAAGAATTAAGATCTATAGGTATTCAGCCTGATATTCTTGTTTGTAGGTGCGATAGAAAAATATCTAATTCAGACAGAAAAAAAATATCAGTTTTTTGTAATGTAAGTGAGGATTCGGTTATACAGGCTATAGATGTTGATACAATATATGCTGTTCCAAGAGACTTAAAAGATAATGGACTAGATATTGCGGTTTTTAATGCCTTAGGAAAGAAAAAGTTTCCTAAATCAAATATAAGAAAATGGAACAAAGTTGTAGAAAGTATAAGGGATCCAGAAGGTGAAGTAACAATAGGGGTTGTAGGTAAGTATCTCGATTTAAATGATGCCTATAAGTCTTTATTCGAAGCTCTAACTCATGGTGGTATTTCTAATAATGTAAAAGTAAAAATTAAAACTATTGATTCAGAAAAATTAGAGAAAAATAAAAATAAAAAATATTTTAATAATGTCCATGGAATTCTTGTTCCTGGAGGTTTTGGTAAGAGAGGCTCAGAAGGTAAAATTTTATCATCAAAATTTGCTAGGGAAAATAAGGTGCCATTTTTTGGTATATGCTTTGGTATGCAGATGGCTGTTATAGATTCTGCCAGACACTTATTAAATCATAAAAAAGCAAGTTCATCGGAATTTGGTAAAACAGATAGCCCATTAATAGGGTTGCTTAAAGAATGGATAAAAGATGAAGAGGTAGTAAAAAGAAACCTTCAAAGCGATTATGGAGGCACTATGAGATTAGGGGCTTATCCCGCTATTCTTAAAAAAGGCTCTAAAGTAAGAGAAATTTATGGAAATAAAGAAATAATGGAAAGACACAGACATAGGTATGAGGTTAACATTTCATACAAATCTGAACTTGAAAAGGCTGGTCTTGCTTTTGTTGGTATGTCCCCAGATGGATATTTACCGGAAATTGTAGAACTTAAGGATCATCCTTGGTTTATAGGTGTTCAATTTCATCCTGAACTTAAATCAAGACCCTTTAACCCACATCCATTATTCGCATCTTTTATTAAAGCATCTATTGTTAATTCAAGATTATCTGCTAAGGGTAAATAGATGAAATCAATAAATATTAAAAACATAAGTTTTTCTAACTCATCTCCAATATCAATTATTGCTGGACTAAATGTTTTAGAAGATGAGGATATGGCTTTAAATGTCGCTAAGAAATTAAAAGATGTTACTCAAAAATTAGATATGCCTTTTGTTTTCAAAGCTTCTTTCGATAAGGCAAATAGATCATCTGTTAATTCATACAGAGGGCCAGGATTAGAGACTGGAGTTAAAATATTTAAACTATTAAAAGATAAATTAAATATTCCTATTATAACGGATGTACATGAGATTTATCAGGTTGATAAAATTGTTGAGGTTGCAGATATAATTCAAATACCCGCCTTTTTGTGTAGGCAGACTGATTTAATTAGGGCGGTATGCAAGACGGGTTTACCAATTAATATAAAAAAAGGTCAATTTCTCTCTCCCAGACAAATGATAAATATTATTGATAAGTGCAAATCTTTTGGAAATGAAAATATTATGCTGTGTGAAAGGGGGTCATCTTTTGGTTATGATAATTTGGTGGTTGATTTTTTAGGAATGTCAGAGTTAAGAAATTTAGATAATCCTTTGATCTTAGATGTTACCCATTCTTTACAAATTCCTGGGGGTTTAGGTGATTCAACTGGGGGAAGATCTCATCAGGCTATTGATCTAGCTTTGGCTGGTACAGCCTTAAAATTAGCGGGTTTATTTATTGAAGTTCACCCCGACCCTAATGAAGCGTTGTGTGATGGGCCTTCGGCAACAAAACTTGATGATTTTGAAGATATTTTAAAGAAAGTTAAAGCTTTAGATAGTCTTGTAAAATCTTTTGATAAATAAAGGCAATTAGCCCCTTCCTTTATAATTTTGTACACCTTGTTCTGGTATCCATAAGTCTTTAGGGGGTTCAGATGATTGCCAGAAGACATCTATTGGCATTCCTCCTCGAGGATACCAGTATGACCCAATTCTAAGCCATTTAGGCTTTAAAAGATTTATAAGATCTTTACTTATTAGCATTGTTACTTCTTCATGAAAGGATTTATGATTTCTAAAACTTTGAAAATATAATTTCAATGATTTTGATTCAACTATCCATTTATTTGGAACATAATCAATTACAATATGTGCAAAATCAGGTTGCGAAGTAACAGGACAAATACTTGTAAATTCAGGTTGAGAAAATCTTACTAAAAATTTTTCCTTTTCACTGTTTTTAATTTTATCTAAAATCTTTATAGACGGTTTATCGTAATGTTTATTTGATTTTCCTAAATGTTTCATAATTTATCCTAAGGAATCCCAATGAATTTATGCATTTGAAAGCTTATTTTCCATTTAGGGTTATCTCTGCAAAACTTTCTAGCTAAAATAACATTTTCTTTATAATTATTACCATACTTAGGTTGAAGATAAAAATAATCAAATCTCATATTTTCAAATATATTTGGTGAAATATTTTCTTGTGGGTAAACAAATTTTAATTCATTTCCATGATCTTGAAGAATGTTTGTTTCAGATTTAGGACTAACACAAATCCAATCAATTTCATTAGGCACTTTAATTGTTCCGTTAGTTTCTATAGCAATATTAAAGTTTTTTTTATGTAAAGAATTAATTAATTCATTGTTAACTTGAAGCATAGGTTCACCGCCAGTCAAAACAACGAAAGGTTTATTTTTCGTTTTCCATATCGAAAGAACTTTATTGGTTATTTCATCAGCGTTTTTAAATTTTTTTCCGTTTTTTCCATTAGTTCCTATAAAATCTGTATCACAAAACTTACATATGGCCTTGGTCCTATCCTTTTCCAGTCCTGACCAAAGATTACAACCTGTGAACCTACAAAAAACTGCGTGTTTTCCATAATTGTAACCCTCACCCTGTATGGTAAAAAACATTTCTTTAACTGTGTACATATAGTTTTTCTTTGATTTTAGGATATTTATTAATAAAAGTTAACCAGCCTTTTGACCTTAAATTACATGCTGGGCAATTATTACAACCATACCCCCAGTCCTGTCTATTTTTTCTATCCCCTTTGTAACAAGTGTGTGTATTTTCTATAATCATTTCTAAGAAATCTCTACCATAATCAAGAAATGCCATTTCCCATGTTTCAGCTTTGCTTATATTCATAAGTGGGGTAATTATTTTAAAATCTTGTTCTGTTCCTAGATTTATTGTTTTTTCTTGATATTTTAAAGTTTCATCACGGCAATCGGGATAGCCTGAGAAGTCAGTTTCGCACATACCACCAATAATATTCTTAATTTTTTTTTGATAAGCAATTATTGCTGCATAATTGAAAAATAATAAATTCCTTCCAGGAACAAAGGTATTAGGGAGATTGTTTTCCATTTTGATCTTCTTATTATTAGTCAACGAAGAATTTGTAATATTATTAATTTCTTTTAAATCAATAATATAATCGTCTTTAAGTTTTTTTCTAAAATCTGAAAAGTCAGATTTAATCTTATTTAAAATTTCTAATCGACAATTCATTTCGACTTTATGATTCTGGTTATAATTGAAACCTAAAGTATAAACTTCTTTAAATCGAGATAAAGCCCAGAACAAAGATATAGTTGAATCCTGTCCACCGGAAAAAAGAACTAATGATTTATTTTTATTTAGCATATTAATATTTTCAAAATTTTTTTTAGTTAATAGCAAGAATGAGCAAGATGTGATAGATAAATTTGTTATGACATCAATAAATAATATTTTAGGTAGACAAATTTTTGACAGCAGGGGTAACCCAACTATCGAGGTAGATGTTACATTGAATGACGGAAGTTTAGGAAGGGCTGCAGTGCCATCTGGAGCTTCTACAGGAGCCTACGAGGCCCATGAATTAAGAGATAAGACCAAAATATTATCCGGTAAAACAGTAAAAAAGGCAGTAGATTATATTAATTCAGAGATAAAAGACTTAGTTTCCGGTTTAGATGCCTCAGAACAAATTTTAATAGACACTAAGATGATCGAACTTGATGGAACTGATAATAAATCAAGATTAGGCGCTAATGCAATTTTGGGGGTTTCATTGGCCGTTTCAAGGGCTCAAGCTATTTCGGAAAAAAAAAATTTATTCGAGCATATTAATTCAATAGATAATTATATTTTACCTGTACCAATGATGAATCTTATTAATGGTGGAGCTCATTCAAATAATTCTCTTTTTATTCAAGAGTTTATGATTATGCCTATTTCTGCGGAAACTTTTAATCATGCAATTGTTATGGGTTCTGAGGTATTTCACTCTTTAAGGGATTTATTATCTAATGATGGTTATAGTACGAATGTAGGTGACGAAGGAGGTGTAGCTCCAGATCTTGAATCTACTGAAGAAGCAATTTCCTATCTTTCAAAATCTATAGAAAAAGCGGGTTATAAATTAGAAGATGATATTGTTTTTGCTCTAGATATTGCTGCATCAGAGTTATTTAAAGATGGTAAATATTATCTGTCAAAGAATGAATCAAAAGATACAAAAGAATTAATTAAACTTTGGGAAGATATTGTAAAAAAATACCCAATTTTTTCTATTGAAGATCCTTTACATGAAGATGACTGGGATGGTTGGACAGATTTAACAAATTCTATCGGTGACAAAATTCAAATAGTAGGAGATGACCTGTTTGTTACTAATTCAAATAGGCTTAAAATGGGTATAGATAAAAAAGCAGCTAATTCCATACTTATTAAGGTTAATCAAATTGGAACTTTAACTGAAACTCTTAATACTATTAATTTAGCTAAAAATAATAATTATTCTTATATTATTTCACATCGTTCCGGGGAAACGGAGGATACTTTTATTTCAGATTTATCGGTTGCAACAAATTCAGGGCAAATAAAAACTGGCTCAATGACAAGATCGGATAGAGTAGCGAAATATAACCAATTAATTAGAATAGAAGAGGTTTTAAAGGGTAAATCGAAATATGCTGGTAATTCGATTCTAAAATAAAATTAAATTTTTCTTTCTTGACCAATAACATTGTTTTGTGATTCTGTGATTCTATGATTCGTTTTCTATTAAATAATTGGAATCTTTTAGAAAAATTTAGCGTAAAAGAGTTAATTATAAATTCTTCTATAGTACTCTTTTTTCTATTTATTAATTTTTTTGCTTTAACTAATTTATTTTATTCTTCCAGGGGCGTTATTCAGTATAATAAAATGGATATTCAATTAACAAGCAATGCTTTGGAATTAGAAAATATTAGAGGTGAAAATAATATTTTAGAAGTTAAAATTAAGAATTTGGTTGAATTTAATGATTCCGATTTAGTTGATCAAATAATAAGGGAATATTTGGGATATGCTTCTGAAGAAGATTTACTAATCATAGTTAATTAAGTAATTTCTAGTAAAATTGATATAAACAAATTTTTTTGTTAGATTAACCATTATTAATAGGAAATTAAAATTGTCTTCTACCCGTCATCCTGAAAAGGTTAATAATAAAGAAACCACTTCCTTAAAAAAACCTAGTTGGTTAAGGGTAAGAGTCTCAAGTTCTAAAAAATTTCGGAAAACAAAGGAAATTTTATCCAAATCCAATATTGTTACAGTTTGCGAGGAGGCAAGTTGTCCAAATATTTCAGAATGTTGGCAGAAAAATCACGCCACTTTTATGATTATGGGCGACACATGTACTAGAGCATGTGCTTTTTGTAATGTTAAAACAGGCATACCAGATAAATTAGATCCCTTTGAGCCTTTTAGGGTTTCAAGAGTGGTTAAAGAAATGAAGTTAAATCATGTCGTAATTACTTCTGTTGATAGGGATGATCTGAGTGATGGAGGTGCAATCCATTTTAGCAAAACAATTAAAGCTATTAGGAAAAGCTCACCAAATACAACAATTGAGATTTTGACTCCAGATTTTTTAAGAAAAGAAAATGCTGTGGATGTCATACTTGAAGAAGAACCAGATGTTTTTAATCACAACTTGGAAACTGTACCCAGTTTGTATTTGTCTATTCGACCAGGAGCAAGATATTTTAATTCTTTAAAACTATTAGATAATGTAAAAAGTAAAAGCCCTAATATATTTACTAAATCAGGTCTAATGTTAGGTTTAGGTGAAAAGAAGAACGAGATTATGCAGGTTATGGATGATTTAAGAGCTGCGAATGTTGATTTTTTGACTTTAGGACAATATTTACAACCCACTAAGAAACATGCGGCCGTTGAGAAGTATTTATCGCCTGAAGAATTTGAGAATTATAAAATTATTGCCGAATCTAAGGGTTTTCTGATGGTATCTTCAAGTCCCTTGACTCGTTCGTCTCATCACGCAGAAGAAGATTTTCATATTCTACGACAGAACAGGTTAAAAAGTAATAGTTAGTTGATAAAGATTGAAAAAAAGAGACAATCAATTATTAACTCTGGAGATCTCTTTGAGCTAGTTTCCGATGTTAAATCTTATTCTGATTTTGTTCCTTGGTGTAAGTCTTCAATTATTGAAAGAAATGTTCATGATTATTTTTTTGCTCGACTTGAAATGAAATTTCTAATGTTCTCGGGTTCTTTTGTTAGTAAAGTAAGTTTAGATAAATATGAAAAAAAAATTAATGTTCTTGGCGTAAAAGGTCCATTTAATTATTTAGAGGCTAACTGGATTTTTGATGAATATGATGAAGGAACCCTAGTTTCAATAATGCTGGAATTAGATTTAAAAAATAAGATCTTAGAAAAAACTATTGAAAAAAATTCTGAGAATTTGATAATTAAAACCGTTTCATCTTTTGAGAAAAGAATTCTTGATATTTCATAGAATTGAAAAAACCATTTTTAGCGCTTCGTATACTGAAGATAATCGGATAAAGTCTCTTCCTTTATCATCGAAGTTAAATTCATTACAATTTGTTATATTATCATTTGCTGTAGCTATATAAACTTTTCCTACAGGGTTTATATCTGTTCCTCCTGAAGGCCCAGCAACACCAGTTATAGATACGGATATATTTGCTTGAGAGTTATTAACTGCTCCCAGTGCCATGGCAATTGCGGTTGCAGATGATACAGCTCCATGTTCATTTATGATATCATAATTAATTTCTAATAATTCTGACTTTGATAAATTAGAATAGGTTATAAATCCTCTATCAAACACTTCAGACGAACCAGGTATTGAAGTTAGAAAGCCAGCAACCATACCTCCGGTGCAACTTTCTGCTGTTGCAATTATATGATTCTTATCTTTGCACCTTTTTATTATATCTTCAGATAAGCGATTTATTTTTTTCTCATCCATTATATTATTCCAAATTGTTTAATTAATAATATTATGATGCATGCCATTAATCCAGCAACAATGTCATCAGCTAAAACCCCAATAGAACCTTTTATTTTTTCAACTTTATTGACAGGGTATAGCTTTGATATATCAAAGAAACGAAAAAGTAAAAACCCGATAAATATTGCTAAAGATGAAAAAGAAGTAAAGATTAGAACAATTAATTGTCCAATAAACTCATCTATAATTATTTCTTTAGGATCATTTGATTGGTGTTCTTTTATATAAATTTCAATAGAAAACAATGCAATTAAAGTTAATATAAAAATAAATATTAAGAGAGCAATAACACCACCTATTTTCAAAATTAACATACCGGTTGGTATAGCAAGTAAAGATCCTATTGTTCCTGGTAAATATTTCGAATATCCAACATAAAAAATTGTTGAGATGATTTTAGCAAATTTATTTTTCATCTTGGCGTCATAATTGATATTATGGATTGACTAGCGATTCCATTTTTAGAATTTACAAATCCTTCATCTTCCGTTGATGATGCTTTTACATTAATTTTATTTTCCTTAATGTTTAAAATTTTTGATAAATTAATTCTAATTCTTTTCTTTAATGGATTAATTTTGGGATAATCACAAATGATATTAATATCAAGGTTATAGATTTCACCATAATTTTCTTCTATAAAATTTAAAGCCTTTTTTAAAAATATTAAAGAATTTACATTCTTAAATTTCTTATCACCAGGTTTAAAATGGTGTCCAATATCATTTTGACCAAGAGCTCCAAATATAGCATCAGTAATAGAATGCAAGATAGGGTCTCCATCAGAATTAGCATCTAAGCTATATTTACTTTTTAATTCTAATCCACCAAGTTTCAGAAAATTACCTTTTTTAAATTTATGGAAATCATATCCTATTCCAACTTTATTGATGTAATAATAATTTAACAGTCTATCAAACATTTTTAAGTCAGAATGATCAGTAATTTTAAAATTCATCCTATTTCCCTTAATTTTTTTTAATTTAAGACCATATTCATGAGCTGCAGAAAGATCGTCAGTAAAATTACCTTTCACATTTTTATAAGCATTTAAAATTTTATGTAATTTAAAAGCTTGCGGAGTTTGTGAACCAATTAGAGAATTTCTATCTAAAGTTTTAAAATCTTTCTTATTTCTTAATGTATCATCAATATCCACAGCAGGAAAAACTCCGTCATATTTTTCAAGATTTTTTATACATTGATAAATTATTTTATCTTCTAAAAAAGGCCTTGCTGCGTCATGCAATAAAGCAATATCCTTCATATAATTTTTTTTGTTTTTAACAAGGCTATTTAAGGCTTTAATCGATGATTCTTGCCTATTAGAACCCCCTTTAATTATATTAATTATCTTATTGTATTTATTATATAAATGATTATATCTTTTATAATACTTACTACTTAAAACTACAGTTATTGAATCAATTAAAGGATTCTTATTAACCGAATGTAAAATATGTTCTAAGGGTGTAAAACCTTTTGTTCGATAGAACTGCTTTGGTAGTTTGTTATCACTGCCTAAAGCCCTTTTTCCTTCACCGGCTGCTAAAATTATAAAGTGAATCATTTAACTTTTTAATAATGAATATTGCCTATATATTAAGCATAACATATAATTGCCTAATTATTAGGCATTTATTATGAATAAAGATCTCAATATACATGAACATATTATAAATTCAATTACCTTTCCAATCATAATAATAGATGATGAAATGATCATATCAATGGTAAATTCTTCAGCTGAGGATTTTTTTAAAGTTAGTTCAAAAATTATTCTTGGGAAATCAATTAAGGATTTCATACCTTTTTCATCTCCTGTAAATTCTTTAATTGAGAATTGTATTGAAACTAGCTCTTCATTTAAAGAATATAAAATTGATTTATCAACACCGATGACGGGCGATCATAAAGATGTTGATGTGCAAATTTCTATGATTTCAGGATTACCAAATAAATATCAATTAGTTTTTCTTGAAGACTATTATGAAAAGAAACTCTTATTCCAAAATGAAAACCATAAAAATAAATTAGCAATGTCAAATATGTCTCAAATTCTTGCCCATGAAGTAAAGAATCCTCTTTCCGGAATAAGAGGGGCTGCACAACTTTTGGAAAAAGGCCTAAAAAAGAAAGATCTTGAAATGACTAACTTAATTTGTAAAGAAGTTGATAGAATAAGAAGGTTGATAGACAATCTGGAAGTTTTTGATACAACATCTCCTTTAAACTTAAAGTCTATTAATATTCATACTGTTTTAAGGCATGTTAAAGAAATAATGTTAAATTCAAATGATTTTGAGTTAAATATTATTGAGAATTATGATCCATCAATACCAAATGTATTAGGTAATCAGGACCAGCTAATTCAGGTTTTCATAAATCTTGTTAAAAATTCTATAGAAGCTTTTAAGAGAGTTAATAATAAGGAAAATAAGATAATTCTTTCTACATCTTTTGAGCATGGATATGTAGTAAAAGATAACTACAGCGATAGAAAGGTAAGGCTTCCCATTAAAATAAGCATTAAAGATAATGGGCCAGGCATTCCTGAATCAATTCTACCAAATATTTTTCAGCCATTTGTTTCTTCAAAGAAAAATGGAGAAGGTGGTTTGGGGTTATCTATAGTTTCTAAGATAATCAGTGATCATAATGGGTCGATTGAACTTGATAGCCATATTGATGGGTCTGAATTCATCATAAGATTAATAGCGGAGATAGAAAAATGAGCAAAAAGACTATTTTACTTGCAGAAGATGATAATTCAATCAGGTTAGTAACAACTAGGTTTTTGGAAGATTCTGGGTATAAAGTTCGTTCAGTGGATAGCTTAAAGAAATTATGGAAATTAATTGAAAGTAGTGAAGGTGAGGTATTGATAACAGATGTAATGATGCCTGATGGTGAGTTGTTTGATATTTTACCTCAAATAATCGAATTAAGAAATAACCTTCCTGTGATAGTAATAAGTGCCAAAAATAATCTCCAAACTGCAATTTCTGCAACTCAACAAGGTGCCTTTGAATATTTACCAAAACCTTTTGATCTTCAAGAATTGTTAACACTTGTAAGCAAGGCCATAGATCACAAAAAAAATAAAAAAGAAAAACATAACACTCATCAAACAGGCGACAAGCAATTAATTGTAGGAAGGTCAATGATTATGCAGGATCTTTATAAATCTATTGCCAGATTATCACAGAATGATTTAACCGTTATGATTTATGGTGAAAGTGGAACTGGTAAAGAATTAGTTGCTAAAGCCTTGCATCAATTTGGACCAAGGTCTGGCGAGCGATTTATTGCTTTAAATATGGCCGCTATACCTAACGAATTAATTGAGAGTGAGTTATTTGGTCATGAAAAGGGCTCTTTTACGGGTGCGCATCAAAAAAGCGATGGAAAATTCAAGTTAGCAGAAAAGGGAACATTATTTTTGGATGAGATCGGTGATATGCCTATCGAAGCTCAGACTCGGCTTTTGAGAGTTTTGCAAGAAGGAGAATTTACATCTGTTGGCGGAAAAGAAAAGATAAGAACTGATGCAAGAATAATTGCAGCGACTCATAAAAATATTCCCTCATTAATTGAAAAAGGGGTGTTTAGAGAGGATCTTTATTATAGATTGAATGTTGTTCCCATTAGCATCCCTCCTTTAAGAGATAGAAAAGAAGATATTTCCGAACTAATTAACCATTTTTTTGATAAAGCTAAGAGATTAAAGCTTAACCCAAAAAAAATTAATCCTGATGGTTATAAAATTATTGAAAATTATAATTGGCCTGGAAATGTAAGGGAACTTGAAAACTTTATTATGAAATTATGTGCACTTTATACAGAAGACACTATCGAAAATAATACTTTAAAAGATGAAATTAAAAATTTAAAGCAAATGGATAAGAAAATTACTGAAATTGATAATAGTTTTTCATCAATTGCTTCTCGTTATTTTTCTAAAAATTTAAATAAGATTTTTGAAGAACATTCAGGGGATATATATAATTATTATATTAGCGAAGTCGAAAAAGTATTATTATTTGAAATCTTAAAAAATAAAAAAGGAAATCAATTAAAAGCTTCAGAAATTCTGGGTCTTAATAGAAATACATTGAGAAAAAAAATTACTGAACTTAATATTGATCTAAACTTAGATAAAAATAAAAGGAGTTAACATGAGTGGACCTTTATCAGACATAAAAGTTTTGGAATTCGCAGGAATAGGGCCCGGACCATTTTGTGGTATGTTATTAGCTGATATGGGCGCTGAAGTTCTTAGGGTAGATAGATCCCCGAAAGGAGGATCTAAGCATATAATTGAAGGAAGGGGGAAGAAATCTGTGGTTTTAAACTTAAAAGATCCTGACCATTTAGAAATATGTTTAGATCTTGTTTCTCAAGCAGATATTCTACAGGAAGGAATGAGGCCAGGTAAAATGGAGGATCTAGGGCTTGGCCCCGATGAATGTTTTAAGGTTAATAAAAGAATAGTTTATGGAAGAATGACTGGTTGGGGACAATATGGCAGTCTATCACAAGCGGCTGGGCATGATATTAATTATATATCTTTAACAGGTGCTCTGGATTCTATAGGAAGGAAAGGCGATAAACCTGTTCCCCCTCTAAATCTTGTTGGAGATTTTGGAGGTGGAGCTCTTTATCTTGCTATGGGAATGCTAGCAGCTCTTCATGAGGCAAAAATTTCAGGAAAAGGCCAAGTAGTTGACTGCGCAATGACAGATGGCTCAGCATCTTTGATGTCAATGTTTTATGGTTTTTCTAGCTCCGGTATTTGGAATGAATCAAGAGGATCAAACCTATTGGATACAGGGGCACATTTTTATGATGTATATGAAACAAAAGATAAAAAATTTATATCTATTGGTTCGATAGAGCCACAATTTTATGCTTTATTGCTTGAAAAAGCAGAAATACAAGATCCTGATTTTGATAACCAAATGGAAAGGGATATATGGCCAACTTTAAAGTCAAAAATCGAAGAAATTTTTAAAATGAAAAATAGAGATGAATGGTGTGAAATAATGGAAGGTACTGATGTTTGTTTTAGCCCGGTGTTATCAATTTCAGAAGCTCCTAATCATCAACATAATATTGATAGGAAGACTTTTGTAGAATTTGATGGAGTAATGCAGCCTAATGTAGCACCTAGATTTTCTAGGACAGAATCGAAAATTAATGGTCCATCTGCAATAAATGGACAACATAATGAGACTGCCTTATTAGAATGGGGGATTTCTAAAGATAGAATTAAGAATTTGTTTTAATCACCCTTTCTCGGGAATAATAGAGATCTAATCCAGCCTAATAGATCGTTTTCTTTCAGGTCTTCTCTTAATAAGTAATCCATCAATTGATTATAATTATTAGATTCAAATAATTTTTCTCTAGTACGTATTATTTTATTCTTATCAAGTGATTTAACTTCTCGAGCTGGATTGCCAGCATAAATTTTATCGTTAGGGACATCTGATGTTACTATTGAACCGAGACCAACAATAGAGTTAGTCCCTATTCTTACCCCTTTTGAAATTTTAACACCTTCTCCTATCCAGGCATTGTTACAAATAACTATTTTTTTGCTAGGCCCAGGAGAATCAATTCTGTCGTAAGGATCATGCCAATCCGAATCGCTTATATAAACATTACTTGCAAGCATGACATTAGAACAAATTTCTATTTCCTCTGCCGCTAGAATCCTTGCTCCCGGGGAAATAAGAACATTATCCCCAATTTTGATTTTTGCATTAGAACTATTTCTATTCCAAGAACAGATTTGTGTAATTACATTCTTTGAAGTTCTTATATGAACATTATCCCCGACTGAAATATTTCCACCATAGATATCTAAATTCCATGGTTTGTTAATATCAAGATTTATACCGACATTTTTGAATTGTGGTTTGATATAATAGTTGACCCATAATTTATAGAAATTTTCGATAATTTTTCTAATATAATAAGGTCTTCTGTCTTTAATCAAAGTACAACCTTTCTCTAATGCATTTTACTAGATTGTATCTCGTAACATCCATTTTTAAAGGTTCCAAATATTTCGTCGACTTGAGGATGTCTAACTGGTTCACCGGTTTCGTCATTAAGTAGATTTTGTTCTGATACATACGCAACATATTCAGTGACCTCATTTTCCGCTAAGAGATGATAAAAGGGTTGATCTTTTTTTGGTCTAATATCTTCAGGTATTGAAAGCCACCATTCTTCAGTATTGTTAAATGTTGGATCGACATCAAATATTACACCCCTAAAAGATAAGAATCTATGTTTAACTATTTCACCTATTTTAAATTTAGCGTCTCTTTCCATTATATTCTCCGATTAGGAAAGTTTTTGATTACTTCCTGTGTTGTGTTTCATATTAATATTTTTATTTTAAATAAACAGCAAAATCTTTTGCTAATTTGGGATCTTTCTTTTTAATTTTCATAGCTAAATTAATTATAACATTTGCCTGCTTAACTGTTGCATCATCCTGCATCTTGCCATCAACCTTTACTGCCCCTGTTCCATCGCCCATAGCCTTAATAATTTTAGAAGCTTTTTGAATTTCCTCTATGCTTGGGCAAAAAACTTTTTTTGCAATTTCAACTTGAGAAGGATGCAAAGACCAAGCTCCTGAACAACCCAAAATAAAAGCATTCCTAAATTGTGATTCACAACCTTCAGGATCATCAAAATCTCCATAAGGACCAAAAAAAGCTTTAATATTATTAGCTGCA
>MDTE01048999.1_pt1 | contig 17304 bp, 17 predicted proteins | sample 811231 | NCBI WGS metagenome assembly MDTE01 (sample SAMN05326651, study PRJNA326480) | marine metagenome | isolation source: seawater | place: Indian Ocean: Red Sea | collected 2010
TCTTCAGTGATGGCCATAATACAGGAATATTCAGTTATGATCTCCTGCAGGAACTTTCCTCAGATTAGTGGAAAGAAAACTCACGACCCTTCTTTCAACTCATCATCTTCCGTGGTTTTTTTTTCCTCAATATAAACCCACTCATCCTCTTGCTCTGAGCGCAAAAAATAATTAATCAAAATCACGAGACAAAAGCCAAACAGGCCAAGAGTTATTTCAAGCAGTCCAGGAGTAAAAAATATTGGTAATATATTAGCGAAAGCATCCCGGATAAGTTCAAATGTCTGCCTAAAAAACAGCACGCAAATAAGAATCGGTCCCAGAAAAAAACCCAACCAGAACGGCCCCAATCTTTTACGTTTCTTGCTCGAGGAATTACCTGAATTCATTTTTACATAAAGGTTCTCGCCACATTTCACTCTTTGCAATCAGATTAAGCCCATTAACAATCAATATTATGCATATTCATTTAATTCAGATGGACACTATTTGGGAGAGTCCTGAAGAAAATAGAGATTCTTTAGAAAAAATGCTTGGAGAACTAAGACCCTTACCAGGAGACATTATAGTCCTCCCTGAAATGTATGCTACGGGATTCAGCATGGACACTTCACTCAGTGAGGATATAACGCATAAAGATACTCCTAACACATCATTCTTACTCCGTAAATCCAATGAACTTAAATGCTGTGTTATAGGTGGAATAGCAATCCAAAATAATAATCTCTTTCACAACGAGGCAATTGCCGCGTTTCCTGACGGAAAAATAACAAGATACCAAAAGAACAATCTCTTTCCATTGGCGCATGAGAATCATACTTATGTAGCCGGCAACGAACTAACAACATTCGAATGGGAACCATGGATCATTGGCCTGTCCATATGTTATGACCTTAGATTTCCTGAAATCTATCGGGGACTCACTTCTAAAGGAGCGAATCTAATAATTAACATTGCGAACTGGCCAATAGACAGAATCGATCATTGGGCCACATTATTAAAAGCAAGAGCCATAGAAAATCAAAGTTACGTTGTAGGTGTTAATCGCACAGGAACTGATCCGAACAGCAATTATAATGGAAGAAGCATGATCATTGATCCAATGGGAACAATCGTCCTAGATGCAGGTGAAGAAGAAGGCATATTCAGCTCGACCATAAAAATCGAAAAGGTATCCTCATGGAGAAATAATTTTCCAGTACTCGAAAACATAAAAGACACGGTCTCTATTTAAAAAATCCTGCCGTTAATCCATTAATGCATCCACAAATACCAAATGGCATTATAGAAAGTGAGGTGATAGTTCTGGCCTTTGAAATAGATCAGACTAAAGAAAGTTGGACAGATTATACGGACATCCTCTCAAACAATGAAATGGAGAGGGCCCAAGAATTTTATTATCCACAGGACAAACTGCGTTTCAGCAAATGCAGAAGCATACTCAGAAATGCACTGTCCAAGTGGGTCGATAATAGTCCTGAAGAACTGAAAATCGCTGTTTCAACGAATGGAAAACCATATCTAAATCAAAAAGAAAATATTAAATTCAGCATCTCTCATACTGAGGGATTCGCCGGAATAGCATTTTCCAGGAACCATGAAATTGGTATAGATGTCGAAAATCGAGACCGAAACACCAATGTTCATGAAGTGGCAAAAAAAGTTTTTACTCCAATCGAAAGAGAAATAATAAATACCGAATCAGGCATTGATAAAAGAAAACTGTTTTTCCGTTTCTGGACATCAAAGGAAGCTTTTCTTAAAAGTATCGGATTGGGCTTGGGCCTTGATCCCAAAAAAGTTAATTTAAACCTTCAAACTGAAAACAGAAAATACGGCACCTTGGAGTGTAGCCATATCCCTTATGCATCCTCACTACGACTCGTTGAATTAGCATGTCCAGAACCATATATTATGACAGTTTGCGCATTCGAAGAGGCATCGGAAAATGTAAATGTCGTCTTTCTCTAATCAGCATTTACTAACTGAAGGAAATTAGGAATATCTTTAGAATTTCCGCCAGCATCCATAATAACCAAGCTCTGGCAATTATTCGATCTCAATTCCTCTATATTTAGAATAACTGACAACTCTTGATCTGACTTGATCAACTTCTTAGAAAAATTCAATCTCGCCTGTTTTTCCGTTAAACAATTAAGATCCTCTTCACTCAAATAAGGGATCGGATAATAAAAATCTCCCTCTTCATTTCCACATCGAATTGCTGCAATTCTGGTACTTTCTTTTCCTGAATTTTTAATCAGTATTATCAGCAATTTTTTCCTGACATTCAGTTCAAAAGATAAGAATTCGGCATTACCCATGCCAATTCCAAAGAGCCCCATGAACCTTTTAAGAACTGTATCTAAAAAATTATCAAAGAAGAATAGAATAAGAAAAAATCCGACTGCACAAATAATATAAACCATAAGGAATTCCAAAGCTCTGGAAGCATTCAGCTAAATCCATTACCTATAATCTCTAAAATTTGATTGGGTTTATCCACTATATAATGTGCCCCAGCCTCTCTAAGTTCACTCTCTTCTCGGAAGCCCCAAAGCACACCAATTGTTTTCATTCCCGCAGCAATTCCAGTTACAATATCAACGTTAGTGTCTCCTACAAAAACAACATCTTTGGGATCAACCTCAATAGTATTGCATATTTCAAAAGCCGCATCAGGAGATGGTTTTTTCCTCACTCCTTCCCTTTGACCCAAAACAATATCAAAGTGTTGATTACCAATCAGCTCCGCCACACACATTTCAGTAAAATGATGCGGTTTATTCGATAGGACAGCAGACACAATGTTGCGAGATCTCAAAGAATCCAAACATTCCATAATACCTTCATATGGCCTGCTTTTCTTATTCCAATTTCGAGTATAAGCTTCCCTATAATCTATTAACACCTCTTCAATCAATCCTTCATCAGTAAGACATTCATTGGGCAAAGATCTTTTAATAAGATTCTCCATACCGTCCCCAATAAAAAAACAATATTCCTCATAGGAATGGGTCGGGTATTCCCTAGCTGCAAGGACCTCATTAACTGAATCTCCTAGGTCCTCTATCGTATCCAACAGAGTCCCGTCCAGATCAAATATCACTGACTTGATATTTGCCACCTAGCGCCGTGATAATAAAACTATACCTGTATCTGCAATTTTGTTTAACAGATAATTATTCAATGTCCCCAATATTAAAATGCCAATCTTCTCTCCAACGATCTTCCTTATAACTCCTATAATGGAAGCCCTTGATACCTTCACCAAATTTCAACACCCTCTTAATATTATTTAAAACTTCAATAGTCTCATCATCATTAACAAGGTCCTCATTCTTTTCGATTAAACCTACCCATGAATTGGCAAATTGAATTAGTTCCTGAACATTGACCCTTAAAACAAAGCCATTAATCTCTTTGTCCTTATTTTCAAGAATAGCTGCAGCAATTTCATCGCTAGCTTTCTTTGAAGTGGTTAAAAAGAAAAGCTCATCACTGATCGAAAGTGATGGGAGAAAATCATTACTCACAAACGGCAAACCGATAAAATGAGTAGTAAGGTTTTTGCCTTCCATTGATAAGGTGTCAGGTATTTGGACTTCCTGACCAGGTTCCTGACCAGGGATTGCCGCAGCAATTTCATTGATTGCAGGCACTAACTGTTCCCAAGCTTCGGCAAGATGCTTTCTATTTTTCACTGAATTGAAAATTGATATCCTTGGAACTTTCCCGTCCTTAACAAATTCAGCCGGAACACCTGGAATCTTTGGCATGCTCCCCTTCAAATCAACCACAATGCCCCCTTCAGATCCTAAACCATTGGCAACTTTAGTTTTAAAAATATCCCATACTTTTAGAAATTTGGGCGTCAACATTTGATCGAACATTTGAAAAGCTTCAGAGACTTGCTGATCGCCTTGCAATTGAACGGCAGTTGTACTAACTCCGTGAATAATTTCAGCTACAGTCTCAAAGGTTGCTATACTGTTCTTTCTTGATTCAGGATCCTCCGCTGCATTAAGTAAAAGAAAAGTATCATCTGATACTGCCGGCGCTAACCTTAAAGGAGTCTCCGCATCCAAGCCCGGGAAACTACCGCCACCAATGGAAGCCCATTTTAATCCATTCTCTCTGTACAGAACACCGGCCGTTGAATCCCACGTTATTTCAGTGGCTTTATCCAATTGACCACCCAATTTGCTGACCAGAGGAATAATTTTCTTAAGATCAATACCTTCCTCGTTGATCAATTTTAATAACTCAGTCACATCATTTGCCAGAGATGAGAATTGCTTAGGAGGGCTAAAAGCATCAAGTGCGGACTTTGAAAGATAATTATAGGCCAGAATTTTTTTATCGGCATAGCCTTTGGCAAACTGGAAATCAGAAATAGCCATCAAAGAATCTTCCTCTTTGTCCACAAATCTGATGTGCCTATGATCAGGACCGAATCCAACTATCAAATAATCACCTAATGCACCAAATGAAATTTCAACCTTCTTTGAATCGATTATTTTTTCCAACTTTTCTGCCAGATCCTTGTCTCCTATTCCCTGACGCAATTGCTCACGAGCATTATCATCAAATACGTCCTTCGCGGTGATACTCCAAGATCTAAACTTCACCCCATCTTTGACATCGAATTCCGAGGTGAGTACAAATGGTGGTAATTGATCCTCCAACGCAGAGAGTTGATTAACTAGCTGAGCAGCCATCCCGTTTCCCACCTTAGATCCGGCAATGAATGAAGGTAATTGTAATTCATTGAGTGTCTTCTCAAGCTTTCCGTCCTCATCACTTAATAACTTACCGAGTAAATCCCTCATAAATTCCTCAGGATCAGTCCCAGCATTTCCTCCAAAACCTAATTCAGATAAAAGTTCACTGCCCGCAAGCTCATAACTAATCTTATTGAAGGCTTCACTAACCTCTGTAAGCCTTTCAAGGTGAGCTGCCGTTCCTTTTCCAAAACCAAAGAAGGCGTCTTGTCCAATGAAGTCCATGGCCGAGCCCCATGGCTCCGCTGCATCTGAAATATCAATGCCCGCTTCCAGATCCAACAACTCAATGATCTTTTTCCAGGTATTGCTCTTTCCTATTTCGTTTGCAAAGTCCTCGAAACGGGTAAGGCCAAAAACAATTTCAGTGTCCTGAGGCATACTTGAAACTAAACCGAATGGTTTTTGCTCTTTTGCTTTTTCCTGAGAATAAACAAAAGCTTGTCCGCAAAAATTGAGGCAAATTGTAGCAACTAAGGTTTTTACTATTTTATTGTTCATTTTGATGAGGTGATTTGATTTCGCTCTTATTTTAAATGGGAATATTTTAGTTTTTCCTGCTAACTCTTAGTTTTTTCACTCCATATCGTCAAATTGACTTTTGGTAATTATTAGCCCCGAAACGGGTCCAGTTCTCACTATTAAAAATCCACTAGATAATTAAGAAGTGTTAAAAACTAATCCTTATATATTCACCTAATAGTAGGTAAATCGATATATAATTCCATTATAATAATCAGCTCAATTTATAAATCGGTCATGCCTTCTTTTAAAATGTGTAAGTGCCTACAATACCATAACCGGTTCAATCATTAATCAATGTAAGATCAATGAATGAATTTATTCTAAACTGAAACTCGTGACCTGAGCCAAATTCTTATCAGACCATGAGTCGGACTGAAAATCCACGCCATTAGAAAAAACATCATACCGCAAACGACTGTAGCAGGTGCTGTGGGAATTTTTAAAGCTACTGCTAAATGGACACCGCTAATGGAGCTCATGAAAGAATGTAGAAGAGTAAATAGCATCATCACCTGAAGCCTGTCCGTTAAAAGATATGATGTGGCAGCTGGTAGTATTAACATAGCAATGACCAAGATCGCTCCAACCGAAGAAAATGCCGATACAACAACAACTGATAAAATGCACATTAAGAGATAATGAACTAACCTTGGACTAATACCTATCGTCGCTGCCAAATTTGGGTCAAAAGAACTCACAAGTAATTCCTTATAGAATAATAAAATCATGATCCCAACAATGAGAGCAACTATTCCCATTGTTATAACCACTCCAGGTAACCCTATGATAATTTTTTCTTTTGTGGATAAGAAATCAAGTTTTCCAAAAAGCACACAGTCTAAATCCAGATCAGTATGACTACCATGTAGGGATATCAGTATTACACCAATGGCAAACATTGTTGAAAAAGTAATGCCAATAGCTGCGTCTTGTTTGATACGTGTCCGAGAATGTAATACCTCAATAATTAATGTCGTAATGACTCCAGCTACCAGAGCCCCTATAAACATTGGAGCTTCGGACCTTGAACCTGTAAGAATAAATGCAATGGCTATTCCGGGAAGGACACTGTGACTAATGGCATCTCCGACCAAAGAAATACGCCTCAATACAAGGTAATTACCGACGAGCCCGCACGCAGCGGTAACCAAAAAAGCCATCGCTAATATGGGCCAATATGCCGAAGCGTGTCTTTCCCAGGGCTCTATAAATATTTGATAGAAACTCATAAATTTACCCTCCCTGGAATAGGCTTACCGTGAGGATCCTGCTGCGGATAATCCAGATAAGACTCTAACTCAGCAACCTCCTCATCACTTAAAAAGTGCTCTACCTTCTCCGCATCATCATGAACATGATCTGAGGCATAATCGGCTTCATTCGTTAGATAAAGTTCCCAAAGCCTGTGATTACGAACGACTGATCTAGCTTTATCGAAGCCCTCTGCAGTTAGGATGATATTGTCACCAACCAACTCCACTAGTCCGGATCTTTCCATGCCATTAATTTCTTTCATTATTGAAGCCTTGGACATTTTCCGGTGACTAGAAAGGTCCTCCATTAATACTTTATTACCTGATCTGTCCAGTCCCCTACTCTCCAACACGTGATATATGGACTTAAGAGAATTCTCCTCCCGGACCTTTTTGACTCGAGCACGATACCTTATCCACTTAGTGAATCTGCCATACTTGGGTGAAAACAGATAAGCAATAGTGAAAATTGAACTCGCAGAAAGGACCATAAATGGCCCAGTAGGAAGATTACTTCCAAGGAATGAGAAAAATACACCGATGATGGCAGACAACATACCAACTCCCATAGCTATCCATAGCATGCGGTGCATACGATCAACTAAAAGATACGCTGTAGCTGCTGGCGTTATTAGCATTGCTGAAACTAAAACAACCCCAACGGCCTGAAGAGAAATAACAATAGCAAAAGCCAAAAACATTTGAAACACAGCGTCCAAAATTCTCACAGGAAAACCTATCGAAATCGCAAATTGCCTATCAAAACTTATCGCAAGAAATGGCCGATAGAAAAGACCAAACAATATAATGGTCAAAATGACAACGACTCCCATTGTCATAACATCATCACGGTCTAATACGGCAACGTCACCAAAGAGGTATGATTTAAGGCCCGTGATTTTTGAGGCCCCTTCGTTGTTCTGTATTATGCGAATAAGACAAAGTCCTATAGCAAAAAATGAAGCGAGAACTATTCCAAGAGCCGCGTCCTGTTTAATGCGTGTTGTTCTTTTTATAGCTTCCACTAAAAGTGATCCTGCCAGGCCCGCTGAAGTGGCACCAATGAGTATAGCAACAGGATCCTTACTCATACTCCACAAGAATCCTAATGCCACGCCAGGAAGAACAGCATGCGAAATAGCATCCCCGAAAAGAGCCATCTTACGAACCACAATAAAACTACCTAATAGACCACATACTGCTCCAAAAAGAAGCGCCCCGATCAAACTCAGACGCAGCCCCCGGTCAGATAACGTAATGAATCTTTTCATCTGATCCCAAGGGTCCGTCTCAACCATTTCACCTATACGCGCAGCGGCAGCTTCATGAATTGTCAGAGAGAGTATTAATACTCCGAGGATAATGATTATTCGAATCCTAGACACTGCTAAGTTCATTAACTTCCCTCTTTAGCAAACTTCTCAGCGACCTCAGACAGGACAGTCAAACGGCCCCCATATGTTTTCTGCAATAAATCACCAGTATATACTTCTTCAGTTTTACCAAAGGCAACGACTCTCATATTCAGCAAAAGCATCATATCAAAGTATTCACGGGCACTGGCCAAATCATGGTGAACGACAATTAAAGTCTTACCTTGATCCCTTATCTCTCTTAAAAGTTCAACGATCGCCGCCTCTGTAGCCGCATCAACACCCGCAAATGGTTCATCCATTAGATAGAGGTCACTTTCCTGAGCCAAAGCTCTCGCAAGAAAAACACGCTGCTGTTGACCACCACTTAAATTTGCGATCTGTCGTTTTTCATATGCTTCAAGTCCAACTTTTTTTAATGCTGAAAAAGCCTTTTCTTTTTCTTCTTTTCCTGGCCGTCGAATGAGTCCAAGTCTCCCATAGCACCCCATAAGAACAACATCTAGAACACTAACAGGAAAGTCCCAGTCAACCGATTCACGTTGCGGCACATACCCTACCCTGGAAATATTTTTCTTTAAATCCTCTCCAAAGACCTTCACCCAACCATCAGAAAATTGAACTAAACCCATCACTGATTTTATCAGTGTGGATTTACCTGCACCATTTGGCCCAACGACTCCTACCATACTGCCAGCAGGTACCGCCATATCGATTCCATACAGCACTGGTCTCTTTTGATAAGACACAGTGAGATCATGAATCTCCATAGCCGGAACCTCAGCATCCTCAGTAGTCATAGAATTTATTTAAGAGCTTCCACAATAGTGTTTATATTATGCTTAATCATTCCTTGATAAGTGCCCAAATCATATTTCTCATCATTGAATTCTTCCATATCCCCAGGCTCTCCCATAGCGTCAGAGAACAATTCTCCACCGATCCTGACACCCGAATCCTCAGCAATACTTTTAATTGCCTCAGGGGAAACACTGGACTCAACAAAAATTGATTTGATCTTATTTTTCTTAATAAAATCGACAAGCTTTACCCTTTCAGCAATGCCCGCCTCAGTTGCCGTGGAAATTCCCTGAAGAGCAACTACATCCAATCCATAGGCTTCACCAAAATATTCAAAAGCATCATGACTCGTGATTAGAATTCTAGAATCCTCAGGCAATGTACTGATCCTCGATCTTGCCCATTGGTGTAAATCCATCAGCACTTTGATAAAATGATCGCCTCTTTCACTGTAATAGGAAGAGTTCGAGGGATCTGCGTCAATTAGCGCTTCAACAACTAAGGGCACACAATTTGCCCATATTTCTGCATTACCCCAAATGTGTGGATCTGGGTATGATTTTTCACCTCTGAGTAGATCCTCGGAAACGCTAGATCCAAAATCGATTCCTCCCTGATCTTTAAGATTGGATATCATTTGCCCCTCAAGAAAAAGGCCATTATAAAAGATAAGGTCAGCTTCACTTAAAGCGATACCATCACTCGGTATAGGTTCATATAGGTGTGGATCTACTCCGGGGCCCATGAGGCCATTGAGTTGAACTTTGTCTCCGGCGATTTGATTAACCATATCGGTTATCATTGTAGTCGTCGTAACGACAAAGATCCGATCATCTGCATGAGTAGATTTTTTATCGGAACTGCAACTCGAAAAAATCGACAATCCCAATAAGAAAACAACTGTGTAAGTCAGTGATGACCTAATGAGCACTCGTGCTACCTGTAAAATCATAGCAAAACAATCCTTCTGTTAATTTAATCTTTAATTATATAGTCTAACCTAACTTTTATTGTCTTGGCAATTATTATTTTGTTTGCCAAATAAATTTAGTCATGCCATTATTTATTCATGGCTTCAGTTGTCAGTACCAAGACGGACGCTCCACGCGGGACCCGCGCTCAAGAGGATTATCTAGAGCAAATATTAAGCCTAATCGAAAAAAAAGGCTATGCGCGGGTAGTTGATATTGCTAAGAACCTGAATATCGCTCAGGCCAGTGTCACAGGTATGATACAGAGAATGGACGCTGAGGGCCTTGTCTCATATGAAAAATATAGAGGAGTTATCTTAACCTCAGAAGGAGAAAAAATAGCCCGAGCGATTATCAATCGTCACGAAAGTTTGGCCAAGTTCTTCAAACTTTTCGATTTATATGATGATACTATTTATGATGATATCGAAGGGATCGAGCATCACATGAGTCCACCAACTCTCGCCACTATCCAAGCTCTTACTAAAGAATTAAAAAAGCAACCTGCTCTACTTTCTCGGGTAAAATCCAAAGTATTAGAAGCGACTTAATCTGACCTCATGCAAAGAGGAATCTTAGGAATAGGTGTATGCACCTTGGACATATTGACTAAAGTTGAAACTCTTCCCTCTGATGAGAGTGTTGAAGAAGCTGAATCGGCGATTTTTATGGGAGGAGGGCCTGTTCCCACCGCATTAGCTACTGCAGCTAATTTGGGAAGTTCAACAACGATGATTGATGTTCTGGGGGACGACTGGAAATCAAATCTAATTATCGAAGAACTCAAGCACCATGGTATTCAATGCGAAAGTATCAAAATCGAACCAGGTGCATCAGCTTCACTAGCATCTGTCCTTGTCAGATCATCTGACGGTGCAAGAGCAATCCGTTTTGTGAGAAGTACAACTAAAGCAATCGACCCGCAATCACTTGAAGGTAATCTGATTGAAAATCACAAAATCATACACTGCAACGGAAGACACCTCGAAGCATGCATCAAAGCTGGTGAAATAGCAGATGCACTAGGAACAGGAAATGTTCTTTCTTTTGATGGGGGCGCTCATCGTTACCGGGAAGAGTTATTACCACTAATGAAAAGAATCGATATTGCCATCGTCGCTCTCGATTTTGCATTGAAAGCAACGAATGAGAAAAAATTAGCCCAACTCACCTGGAAAAAATTAAATCAACTATTCCCAAAGGCCCATATCATTGGAATCACGGATGGACAAAGGGGAAGCTGGATCCAACATGAAGATCAGGAACCCTTTCATCAACCCGCATTCTTAGTTGAAGATATAGAAGATACTACCGGTTGCGGAGACGTCTATCACGGTACATTTCTCCATGCTATTGAATCGGGAATACCAGTCAATGAGGCCGCTAGAATGGCAAGCGCCGCGGGCGCAATGAATGCCAAGGCCTTGGGTGGAAGAGGTTACCTGCCCTCTAAGAAACAATTGAAGGATTTTTTACTCGGCGCCCAAGAAATTTAATCACCTTAAACTTTGGGTAATTTTCCGGTACTGTCACCTAATTTGGAAACTTTTGCTCCGACCTTATCTAACATGGCCACATACAAGTTAGACAATGGAACCTCTCCCTGGAAATCCAAGTGACGTCCTGGCTCAAGGCTTCCGCCGCCATGACCAGCTAAAAGGAGAGGCAAATCATGATGCTTGTGACTGTTACCGTCAGCAATACCGCAACCATAAACAATCATTGAATTATCAAGAACGTTCTGTCCTTCACCGTCCTCCATAGATTTTAATTTGTTTAAAAAGTACCCAAATTGCTCAATATAAAATTTGTCTATTCTAGCAATCTTTTCGAGCTTCTTTTTATTATTGCCGTGGTGCGACAAATGGTGATGACCTTCAGGCACTCCAATGTCTCTGAAATTCCTGTTACTACCATCATGTGCCATCATGAAAGTGGAAATACGGGTCGTATCAGTCTGAAAAGCAAGAGCAGTAAGATCATAAAGTAACCGAATGTGATCCTTGTAATTACCAGGAATCCCTTCGGGCATCTTCATGTCAGGAGCTTTAGCCGCAAATTGCTCAGCCCTCACTACTTTGCGCTCAGTGTCACGGACAGCAGTCAAATACTCATCTAGTTTCTGCTGATCATTACGTCCAAGCCTACCATGAAGCCTGCTCGCGTCTTCCAATACAAAATCAAGAATGCTTTTCTGTTGCTTTGCAATCTTCAGCCTCTGTTCCTTGTTCCCTTTTTCACCTGAACCGAACAATCTCTCAAAAACGACTCTAGGGTTCGCTTCTGGAGCCATCGGTATTTTTTCATCTCTCCAGGAGATATTATACTGGTAAGCACAACTGTAACCCGAATCGCATCTTCCACTCTTCCTAGCAGCATCACAACTGAGCTCCAATGAGGGTAACTTTGTTTCAGTGCCAATAATTTTTGCTGCAACTTGATCCACTGAAACGCCAAGCCTTATGTCAGCACCTGCTGTCTTCTTTGCCCTCATTCCCGTAAGGAAAGTTGCATTTGCCCGTGCATGGTCACCTGCACCGTCACCTCCGTTCGTTGCATTTCTGTGGTCAAGGCCGCTGAGAACCTGAAAGTCCTTTTTGAGATCGGCTAACGGCTCAAGTGTCGGTGACAATTGATAATCAGACCCTAGGGATCCTGGTCTCCACTTTTGCATATTCTTGCCGTTAGGCGAATAGACAAATGCCATTCTCTTCGGAGACTTGGCTGGAGCATCCGCAGCAAAAGATCTTGAGCTAAGCGAATCCATTACTGGCAAAGATATACTAACTCCCATCCCTCTAAGGACCTTTCGGCGTGACAGCTTTTCCTTTATCATATTTTTAATGTTGCGGGGAAATTTACTTTGGTCAGTTAATACAACATCAACTTCCACTAACTGCAAAAAATTACTATACAAACGTTAAATAATTAAGCTTTTATTCATTATTTTAAGGAACAATTCTGACCAATTGATAGATTTCCCCCTTCAAAAGTAAAAATTAACTAAAAATAGAGGAAATTTTGCCATCAAGGCAACCAGGTAAAGCGCCCCCAATTTTTTTTGGGAGGTACAATTGGCAACTCCTTCTCTCCTGACTGAGTTCTCATCATGACTTTAGGCCCGCCTCTTTTAGGATCAGGAAAAGCTCGCGTTACAAATCCATCAGGAGACCAGGTAGGATCATCACCTCGACCCACTTTTTGCCGATTCTTCCCATCGCTACTAACTACCCAAACATGAAACGTCGACGAAATCATTCGGTCCCGCTCAGGATTTTGTATGCCCGTAAACTTACTCATGTGAATCATCTCCACACCTTCCCAATGTGCGATCCATTTACCGTCCGGCGACCATGCCGGGACCTTTTGTTCTACGGGTGCTTTAATCTCTTTGTCATATTCTTTATCCGGTGGGGAAACTAGATTAGCGTTAGCTCCATCAAGGTCACTGACCCAAATGCGCATCTCACCGCTCCGATCAGAGACAAAAGCAATTCGATCTCCTTTTGGTGAAATGGCCGGCATAGCATTACTATGCTTTAATTGTTCCTCATGGGTAAATAGTTTCCGGCTTTGGCCTGTTTTAAGATTCATGATATGAATCTGTGCATTGCGGGCAGGGTCTTGTTTTTTGGGTTGAGGCTTCACTTTCATCCAAACCAGATGCTCTGAGTCAGGTATCCAAGAAGGCATCAAATTCATACCCTCTCCTATCAACGTCTTGGCATTATCACCATTCAGATCGGAAATCCTTAAAGCTAACCCATGGCCGATCTGTTCAACGTAGGCAACTTTCTTTCGATCTGGAGAGCAACTCGGCATGCGACATCCGTTCTTTGAATGAGTGATCTGACGACTGTCAGTTCCATCTTCATTCATACGATAAAGTTGGAGAACTCCCTTCTCATCGGTGTGACTCACAATAACTTCACGCAATTGATCATCCGCTAAGACTGTTCCTACCTTCTGAAAAAATCCGATAGCAAAAAATACAATGATCGGAAAAGGAGCATTGAGTATTTTTATTTGATTAAAGCTAATCATAAATCCTCCTACCGTCCCCTCTCCTGTACTGAAAGGGCACCGAATTGACCACACCCAAGACCAAAGCAGAAAATTTCATATCATTGGATTTCAAAGACTTTACTATATATTGCAAAGCAAGTTTATCATAAAATTCTGTTCCTCTGCCCAAAGCATAAGTGAGCATCATTTCACTGGCACATTTAAGAAAGTCATCGCGCTTTGCAGTTAAAAGAATTTTTTGAAATTCTTCATGTGTTTTGAAGGACTCTCCGGACACCAGTTTTCCAGAAGCATCAATAGGCGCACCCTCATCATTTTCACGCCATTCACCTATCCCGTTAAAGTTTTCATATGCTAAACCAAGAGGATCCATCAGAGCATGACAAGATGAACAGTTAGGATCCTGCCGGTGCTGCTCCAATCGCTGACGAAGATTACCTTTGAGTTTCTTATTACCGTCAAGCTCATCGACACCTGGAGGAGGATCAGGTGGCGGTGTGCCTAAAATATTTTCTAAAATCCATTTACCTCTTTTTACAGGTGAGGTTCTCGTAGGGTTTGACGTGATCGTCAGAATGCTGCCATGTGTCAACATTCCTCTTCTCCTCGTTCCCTCCAAAGAAATTTTCTGAAATCCATTACCTTTAACACCTTCAATCCCATAATGCCTGGCCAACCTTTTATTAAGAAAACTGTACTCAGCACTTATTAGCTCTGTTATTGGCAGGTCCTCTTTTAATACATGCTCAAAAAGCATTTGCGTCTCACGCTGCATGGAAGATTTAAGATGGAAATCTAACTCGCCGTATGTCTTTGGATCTGGGTCAACTGTTGGAACATCTCTTAACTGTAACCATTGACCTGCAAAATTATTTGTCAGCGCTTTTGCTTTTGGATCTTTTAGCATCCTAAGGACTTGAGATTTAAGATTCTTTCTCAAAGTCGATTGAGTCGCATGAAGAAATAATTCATCGTCAGGCATGCTAGACCAAATAAAATATGAAAGCCTAGAGGCCAATGCATATTCATCAATACGGTAAGTCGCATCCGGATCATCGGGGTCAGGCTGAACCTCACCCCGAAAAAGGAAAAATGGTGAAGTTAAGACAGCCTGACATGCAATCTTGATTCCATTTTCAAAGGCATAATCACCTTCCTCTTCAATTCCTATCCTCACGAACCTCATCAGGCGCTCAATCTCAGACTCAGGTACTTTTCTGCGGTAAGCACGGTTAGTAAATTGCCAGAGTATTTTTTTTGCCTCTTTGAGTCTGTTTTCGGGACTAATTTCAAGACCACTGAATGTCTTCTGATGGAAATCCGGTAACTTGTCATTTGATTCGCCAACTGGCCCCTCCACTTCAATGGAACTAACGTATAGGTTTCTGTCACGCCTCCTTGGGTCTTTATTTTTGGGATCATAAAAATCATTAATGAACTTTATTTCAATCAATTGAATCCCGTCATCTAATTCATATTTGCGAGCAAATTCCTCATCATCTATGCGTAGCCTGTACTCGTAAACTTGCATCTTATCGGGCCTATTCTTTACTTCAAATGTAGGTCTTTTTTTACCTCCAACATATAATGGCATCTTTGCCGGTTCGTTCCCTGCCTGATCAGCTCCTGCACGAATTTTTACTATATATTCTCCGCCTTGCGAAAACTTGTGCCTGACATTTATAGAGCCATATGTAGGTAAGATGCGAGCCCCTCCTCTAGGTTCACCTCCCTTTAGCTTGTTAGCCTCATATTTTTTAATTTTTTCTGGTGGATCAGATGTTCTAATCGCAGCCGAAGTGACTTGTTCCGCTGCCTTTAAATATTTCTCTAACAGGACCGGAGAAATGCTCAGAACATCACCAATATTATCAAAACCATAACCAGTGTCATCAGGGGGAAAGTCCTTCGCCGGCTCGAAATCGACCATCATTAAGTCCCTCACCGTGTTATTATATTCCTGCTTATTCAAACGGCGGATCGTAACTCGGCCAGGATCAGGATTATCAGGATCCAAACGAAACACTTCACTTTCAATCCAATTGGTAATTGTTTTTCTTTCCTGATCACTTGGTTGAGATTTTCGTTTGGGTGGTGGCATTAATTTTAATGACACGTTCTTTAAAACATCCTTCCAAGTTTCAATGTCAGAAATTCTTTCCCGTGAAGATTTCCAAGAATCAAGAGAGATGTCCCCCTTCGCTGTTCCATCCCCATGACAATCAAAGCAATGCTCCTCTAGTAACGGCAACACCTCTTTTTCGTAGGAAACGCTCTGAGAAAACGCTACATTACATGCGCTCAACAATGAAACGATAAGAATCCCAAGAAAGGACAGCAATGAGTCTAAGGAACAGATTCTTTTTTTCCTATAGTTAATGAGATCCATCTTCAATAGAAATACTACCCCACAAAGCAAACATCACTCAATTATGATGATTTAAAATTTTAATTTTGTGGCCCAGACTGGCCAACATTTAATGACATCCTCAACCTGGGCCGCAATGCCCCGCAAACTCTTCATCTGTGGGCATCCTACCATTTTCGAATACCAAAGATACCCAATTGCCGAGAGTCTGGTGAACGCTTTGTATTGATTCCTGAGCTTTAACGAAGGCATTTGCTGTTTCATTTTCCAGCATTTTCTCCCTGATCTTATTGTATTCCTCGACCTCACCGGCAGTCAGCTCCATACCCGACTGTTGTTTCATCTGTAATGATTCGCCTTTGGTCTGCATCTCACTGAATAATCCCTTCGCCTCGTCATCCTCCATAAATCTGTCAATGGACCCAAAAACCTCTTTTAAACTAGGATCTTCGAGCAGGGACTGGCAAAGTTCCTTGGCCTTTGCCTTGTAATCAGCTTCCGTTGAGGAAGATTCACCAATAATCATAGACATAATTTGATGATGGATCCGCTAAGAACAATAGTCAACAATAGTAAATTAGTTTATGAACGAAGTGATGGCATTAGTTGCAATGCTTGAAGAATTCGTATAAACATTTCAAATAACCGCTAATAAAAAAGCGGCTATTGACTACAAAAACACTATAAATTTTATCTTACAACATCATGTCAGAACCAACTAATCAATTTTTGAAAGGCGAAGCCTGGGCCTGTTTTTTCCTTCGTATGTGGATAGGAATGCGTCTCATGTTCGCTGGTCTCACTAAATTTCTAAATAAAAATGATGCAGAGAAATGGGAATTTGATCAGGAAAAGGCAGCGACCGTCATGGGATCCATCACTGAAACCATGAAAGCAAACACAGCCATACCTGAAGTCATGCTAAATCAATACGCTACTGTTCTTCCTTGGGCATTGCTGATTGTTGGTGCGACTGTGATGCTTGGTTTATTCACTAGAATTTCATTGTTCCTTGCCGGAGCACTGGTCCTTTCATTGAGCTTCGGCCTCATGCTCTTACCAGATGATACAGCAGCAGTTGAACGTGGTGTAGAGATCATTGTAGTTGGTCTAGCATTAATGACTGTTAAGCATAATACGGGAGCCGTTGATAATCTGATTGGACTTGCTTTTTCAAAGGACGACGAGGAAGAAAGCTAATAA
>MDTE01006940.1_pt1 | contig 17295 bp, 16 predicted proteins | sample 811231 | NCBI WGS metagenome assembly MDTE01 (sample SAMN05326651, study PRJNA326480) | marine metagenome | isolation source: seawater | place: Indian Ocean: Red Sea | collected 2010
ACACGCATTCAGCTAGTATAGGAGTAGTTAACGGAGACCCCTATGAACTTTTGCTCAAATTGTGGCGAGGCGACCATTCATCGAGTGCCTGAAGGTGATAATCGGCCCCGTGATATATGTGAACAATGCGGAACGATCCATTATCAGAACCCAAAAATTATTGCAGGATGCGTTGTTCTCGAACAAAACAAAGTTCTACTTTGTAAACGAGCGATTGAACCTCGTTATGGGTTATGGACTCTGCCGGCAGGATTTATGGAAAACGGAGAGACGGTGGCCCAAGCTGCGTTGCGTGAGACTTGGGAAGAAGCGCGTGCAACTCCTGATCTTGATCAACTCTACGTCGTCACGTCAATACCAAGAATTAGTCAGGTATACATGTTGTACCTGGCATACCTCAACCGCGGCCAGTATAGCTCTGGACCCGAAAGTCTTGAGACGAGGCTTTTCTCAATGGATGACATCCCCTGGGATGAGCTAGCGTTTCATACAGTTCGCGACACATTGATCCAACTAAAACAGGATCTAGAGAGAGGGAGTTTCTCCCTACACTGTATTGACCGCGAGGACAGTCCCACATCTGCTAGGGTTTAAGTTCGTGGCTGAATATCCTCTAAGCGAATCAAATCAAACGCGGGCTCCTCGTATGGATGCGCAGCGTATAGAGCATTCTTAACCGGTTCTAGAAAAACATCAGGCACCAACATCTCGATCCGCCATTCATCAACTTGTTCGATCATACCAACGGAGCCAATATGCGGGTTTGACGAGTCGCCGGGCAAAAATTGTCCAACACCGAGACACTCCCATGAGCAATGACTGTAGGCGCCATGTGCTCCTGCACCCTCAGCGAATAATGCCTCTTTAAGAGGTTGTTTTGCCTCGTCTGGTACAAAAACCACTAATTTGTACATAAGTCCCCTCCACCAGGAAAAAAATAAATGCGGTTCATCTAACATTGATTAAAGAGTACAAAACTTAGACAAAAAAGTACTTTTGGTAAGATTCTTTCAAGAAATTTAAGAAATTTTCACTTTTTTAGTACAAAAACAGTTGACGGTCCAAGAAATTAATAGCAATGTTCAGGACAGAAGTTGGACAAAAAGCTACGGAAAGAGGGAAGGTGTTTCCATGTTGGTATTAACACGAAAAATTGGGGAAAAAGTCATTATCGGTGATGACGTGTCAGTCACGATTCTAGGGTTGTTTGGTAATCACGTTCGACTCGGGATTAACGCCCCCAAATCCGTCGATATTCACCGTGAAGAAATCTACGTAAAGATTCAAAACGAAAATCACGATTCTGGTGATCAAAATATTGCTGTCGGTCAGTAAGTTTCTGGTCTCTTTGGGGAGCCGAGTGTAACCTTGGCCTATTAGGCGAAGGTTTCCCATGAGACAGTTTCCATTCAAATCAGTTGCTGCCGGCCTCGTGATTTTCAGCACGGGGATATTAGGTTTTATCCAACTAACCCAGTCAAAACCAAAAGCCGAGGTCAGGGAAACTATACCTTCCGCCTGGCGGGTGTCAGCACAACAAGTCTTCCTCCAGACCGTATCTCCGGTCTTCAACGGTTTTGGCTCAGTGCAAAATCCAGACACCCAGACCCTAAAGGCGAGGATTTCGACCGATGTTGCCGGTCTTTACGCCCGCGAGGGGACCCGAGCCGGCGTCGGTCAGTTACTGATGGAACTTGACGCCACGGATGCTGAAATCAAACTCTCACACGCCAAGGCCAACCTCGCAGATGCTCAAGCCGGGCTCATCGCCCTGAATGCGACTGAGATAAAAGACAAGGAGGCATTAGATCTGGATCTCGAAACACTGAACATCCTCACGCAAAAAGTGACTCGAATCCTAGATTTAAAAAAGCGTAATCTGACAAGCGAACAAGACTTGGACACCGCCCGGCAGGCGGTAGTCATCCAAAAGCTACAAATCAATCGTCGAGAACTAGCCCTAGCAACGGTAGAATCCCAGCGGACGCAACTGGTAACCACAATTCAACGGTTCGAGACTGAGGTACGCGCGGCCACTCGTGATTTAGAGTCGACACAAGTCAGAGCGCCCGCGGACGGGCAAATCATCGGCGTCGACGTAGTGTCAGGCGACCGAGTTCAGGCCAACCAAAACCTACTCACATTTGCACCTGATTCTGGGCGCGAAATTCGAGTTCAGGTCCCTACTTTCGTCGGCCTCATGCTATCGAACGCACTCAGTACCCAAACCCCAGTTATCGCCTCAACCGACCGTGGGGAAGCTCTCCAGCTGAACCGAGTTAGTGGAGCGGTGCGCGATAATACTGGGTCCATCGATGCATTCTTTGTATCAAACGCTCAACTTCCGCCGACAGGAAGTATTTTAGCGGTTTCGATCCAGTTGGTTGCTGAGCCATCTGTCGTTGTTTTACCAACTGATGCCGTTTATGGCGGTAATTTTGTATACCGTATCACTTCAGATAACACCCTCGAAGCCGTTAAAGTCGAACGTCTCGGGCAGCGACCAGGAATCACAAATACCGAAATCCTGGTGCGGTCACCTAAAATTCAAGATGGTGACCAAATCCTTGTCTCTCGCCTACCGGCTGCCGTTACTGGCCTAAAGGTTGAGATTATTCAGTGACTTCCTTTGTGCATTTGTTTGCCAAACACAGAGTTGCCGCTAATCTTTTGATGGTGGTCATGATCATCGCCGGTCTAATCGGTGTTGATCGGTTACGGACACAGTTTTTCCCGAGTTTCGATCTTGATATCGTCACCATCTCAGCTTCCTGGTCTGGCGCGACAGCTGAAGACGTGCAAGTCGGTCTAACTATTCCAATTGAAAATTCAATAAAAGAATTAGCGCTTATCGACTCGATTGATGCGACTAGCCAATTTGGATCTGCAAACTTTCGAATTGAGTTGGTAGAGGGCGCTAATCTCTCGCAAGCGCTTGACGACATTAGCCAGCAGATAAATCAAGACCTGATACTCCCTGAAGGGGCCGAAGATCCTGTAGTGTCCTCCTTAACACGGTACGAGAATATCTCAAATCTTCTCATTACAGGACCACTCACGCCTTTTGAGTTACAAAAACTCGCACTGAAAGCTGAACAAGAGCTTTTGGCAAAAGGAATTCGGAGAGTTGAATTCCGGGGCTTACCCACTCGTGAGATACAAGTCGAAACTAGTGCTGAAACCATAGCGTCTCTCGGCCTTACTCTAGATACGCTCGCAGATCGAATTTTAACGCAAGCGCGAGATTTACCTGCAGGGACCACCGGACGCGACGATGGCGAACGTCAACTACGAAGCTTAGAACAAGGACGAAATCAAACTGATATCGCTAACACCATTATTTCCCTAGACGGGTCACCGGTCGGGGTACGCCTTGGCAGCATCGCGACCGTTCGCGACCGTGTCAATCCAAAAGCACCCTATCTAACTCACCAACGCCAACTCGCTGTGGAGATTATTCCACAACGAACCGAGAATGACTCAACGCTCGCGATGGCGGAAATTACTAACCAATGGATTGCAGAAACTACCCGACAATTGCCTGCAGGTACCCAACTCATCGTTCTTGATGAACGTTGGCAATACTTAAATGATCGGATTAATCTGCTATTAAAAAACGGTCTGACCGGACTATTGTTCGTCATTATCATCCTGTATCTATTCTTAAACCAGCGCGTTGCCTTTTGGGTCACCCTAGGTATCCCGGTCTCGTTTCTCGCGACACTCGGTATCCTCTGGCTTTTCGGTGGAACCATCAACATGATCAGTCTCTTCGGGATGATCATGGCGCTAGGGATAATTGTTGATGATGCTATCGTTGTAGCTGAGGATACTTTGACGCTATATCAATCAGGACAAACACCCCTAAAATCTGCCTTAATAGGTTCAGAGCGAATGCTCGCACCGGTGGTCTCGTCAAGCCTTACAACCGTAGCCGCCTTTACGCCACTGCTAATAGTTGGTGGTGTGATTGGTTCGATCCTTAAAGACATCCCAATTATTGTGATTTGTGTGATCATTGCTTCACTGATCGAGTGCTTCCTAATTCTTCCCGGACACTTACAACAAAGCCTCGGCCGTGGACACCACAATAGTGAGGGCCAAATACGAAAAGCGTTGGATCGAGGCTTTCTCAATTTCCGAGATAATGCCTTTAGACCGTTTGTTAGGGTGATTCTTAGAGCACCAGCATTAACCCTGATCACTGCATTAACAGTGTTTATTCTTTCTGTAGGACTGATTTCAGGTGGACGGGTCAAATTTACCTTTTTTCCCTCGATTGACGGCACCACTCTATGGGCGGGGGCACAATTCACCGCCGGCACCACCCCTGACGATGTCGATCGATTTTTGGAACACCTTGAGGAGACCGTCAATGCAGTCAACAACGAGTTCGGGGTTGACGTAATTCGTCACACATTGATGCAGCACAGACAACTCTCAGCACCGGGCATGCGTGCAGAGACTGGTGATCATTTCGGGACATTGAAGGTAGTGCTGACCGGTAAGCTCGACGGACCACCCAACGAGGCCATTATCGATACATGGCGACAAAAAATTGAGTTACCCGCGGGTATTGAGAAATTCTCTATCCGCCAAGCGAGGGGCGGCCCTCCATCAAAGCCAATCGAGATCAAGCTGACCGGTGGTGAGGCTGAAACTTTAAAGGCTGCGTCACTAGAAATTCAAGATATCTTGCGACGCTACCCTGGTGTTTCGAACATTGATGATGACCTCCCCTTCGGCGCTGAACAGTTAGTAGTGCGCTTAACACCCCAAGGCCGGCAGCTAGATCTGACGTCACAACAGTTAGCTCGACAACTTAGAGGCGCCTTTGAAGGTCGAACACTGCAAACATTTTATGAGGATGGGATTGAAGTAGATGTTCTTCTCTCATTGTCTGAATCGGAGCGTGACCGGTTAGCGACTCTGGATAAATTACCAATCATCACAGGATCAGGTGCCACTGTCTCGCTCCCTGTCGTCGCGACATTTGAATCAAAAAGAGGACTCGACAAACTGCGGCGAACGGATGGTCAAATGAGTATCGTGGTAAGTGCTGATGTGAATAATTTAATCGCTAATGCTTCCGAAATTCTCTCCAATATCCGCACCACAGCGCTACCGGAAATCACAACAAAGTTTGGATTGAAATCCAGTATTCAAGGACGTGCTCAAGATCGTGAAGAAACATTCGCAGATATGAAGGTGGGTGTCTTGGTGGCATTTACCATGATTTATATAATCCTCGCGTGGGTTTTCTCCAGTTATTCATGGCCGTTTGCAGTACTTATCGCCATCCCCCTCGGTTTAACTGGTGCGATTGGTGGTCACTGGTTAATGGGGCTTGATCTCACGGTCCTGTCTTTGTTTGGGTTTTTCGGCTTATCTGGCATTGTGATTAACGACTCGATTGTCTTAGTGGATACCTACCGACGACTGATTGATACCGGTGAAGACCACATCGAAGCCATTATCAAAGCCAGCTGTTTACGTTTTCGGGCTGTATTGTTGACATCTTTGACTACAATCGCGGGACTGACGCCTATCCTTTTCGAGACCTCACCCCAAGCTCAATTCCTAATCCCAATGGCAACAACTATCGTTTTTGGTCTTGCATACGGTACCGTGCTTGTATTGATGATCGTGCCCTCAGTCCTGAGTCTTATTGAACGAACTCGTAGTCAAAGAGCGCGCAAGCATTTGCATAGCTCAACTGCTCCAAAGCCGATGAGCTAATCTCGAGGTCCAATGCGAGCGATTGTCCGATAATTGGTAAATACTCCGGAGAACTTTGATCCATGCCAGCCAGAGGTAAATCTGGAGCATCTGTCTCAAGAAGTAGTCGGTTACGAGGCATCGAGCGAAACACTTGCAACGCCTTTGGTCTTGGCGTGTATGTCAGAAGACCACCGGCACTTAAATATCCGCCCATTGCCAGATAATCAGCTGCAATATTCTCAGATCCTGAAAATGCGTGAATTACAAAACGATTGAGGCCGACTCGTCTGAGTGCTGAAATCACTTCGGAGTGCGACTTCACCGCGTGAATAATGACTGACCGATCCAGTTCTTTGGCAAGAGCGAGTTGTCTTTCAAAAACAACCCGCTGTACTTCCCTAGCTGGCATTTGTGGCCTAAAATCAAGGCCAATTTCCCCAACCGCGGAGCGCGGATTCTCACGCAAATGGCGTTCAAGCAGTAACATCCAGTCAGATGTCTGGACCGCATAGCGGGGATGTAGCCCGAAGGCTAAATAAGGTGTTCGATCGACAAGCCAGTCCCACTGATCGGGATAGGTCCCTGTTGCAATAAATTTGACTGCCATTGCCGCTGCCGCTTGATTCACAGAAACAGACGGGGCAAGCATCAACTCGAGATGGACGTTGACATCAACCCACATCGATCAATGCTCTCTAGTTTCCAAGAACTGAACGTCTGGCCAACGCTCTTGCACGAGCTGCAGATTCGCCCGAGATGGTGCTAGATATGTCAGGTGTCCACCGCCATCGTCAGCGAGATTTTCGTAAGCTTTCTTTTTAAAGTCAGCGAGCATCTTTGGATCACCACACCTAACCCAACGCGCTGTGTAGATATTGATGTTGTCATAAACAGCTTCGGCTTTGTATTCGTCCAGTAACCGAAACGCGACTACATCAAACTGCAAAACCCCCACTGCTCCGACAATTAAGTCATTGTTTTTATGAGGGCTGAATACCTGAGTAGCACCCTCTTCCGATAACTGAGTTAATCCTTTCTGTAACTGTTTGGTTTTGAGAGGGTCCTTTAGACGAACACATCGGAACAGCTCAGGCGCAAAATGGGGGATTCCGACGAACTGCAGATTTTCGCCTTCAGTAAACGTGTCTCCAATCTGAATCGTCCCGTGATTATGAAGACCTAAAATATCTCCAGGATATGCCTCTTCAGCCGCCGCACGATCACCGGCCAGGAATGTTACGGCGTCGGAAATCCTCACATCCTTGCCCGTTCGCATATGCTTTATCTTCATGCCCTTTTTGTAAGCACCAGAGCAGACACGTAAAAAGGCAATACGGTCACGATGTTTAGGATCCATATTTGCCTGAATTTTGAATACAAACCCACTAAACTGTTCTTCAAAGGGTTGCACTTGGCGTGTTTCTGTTTCGCGGGTGATTGGCTTTGGTGCGTAATCCACAAAATCATTTAGCATCTCACGGACACCAAAATTACCCATAGCTGTACCAAAAAACATGGGCGTTAAATCACCCGCCAAAAATCGTCCTACCTCAAACTCAGGAGTTGCTTCTCTGACCAGTTCAACCTGATCCGAAAAATCTTGCCACTCGCCCCCCAAAAGTTCACGAGCCTCACCAGAATCTAATCCCCGAATCTGGATATCGTCAGGAATACGATCGCCTTGGCCTTTCTCATACACATGGATGACATCATTACGAAGGTGATATACCCCCTTGAAGTGCGGTCCCATCCCAATGGGCCAAGTCACTGGCGCCACATGGATTTTTAGGACGTCTTCGACCTCATCGATTAACTCTATTGGATCCCGAATATCACGGTCCAGCTTATTGACGAATGAGACAATAGGCGTTGTTCGCAACCGACAAACTTGCATCAACTTAATCGTTCGATCTTCAACACCCTTGGCACCATCAAGCACCATTAATGCCGAATCGACTGCAGTTAGTGTTCGATAGGTATCCTCCGAGAAATCCTCATGACCGGGGGTATCTAGCAAGTTGACAACGCGGCCTCTGTATGGGAACTGCATCACGGAGGTTGTTACCGAGATACCACGTTCTTGCTCCATCTGCATCCAATCAGAGGTTGCGTGCCTTGATGCTTTTCTGGCTTTGACTGTTCCCGCTACCGATATCGCATTCCCAAACAACAACAGTTTTTCTGTCATCGTGGTCTTCCCGGCGTCCGGGTGCGAAATGATTGCAAATGTGCGACGGTTTTCACCTTCCCGTTCAATTTTATTCACGTTAAATCTCGATCGATGTTGTGGGCGCGCAGTCTATAGAAGTGTTTGAAAAACGCCAAATCTTATCTGATCTGAACGTATCGGCCGGGTGCCTCCTCAATTACAGCTCGAAAACCACCACCTGTTTTAGGTGGAAAGATGGATGCACCCGCTTTATCCACGAGGAAATCTTTCCACGTTATCCACCAGCTCCCTGAGCGAAATTCTGCCAATTGTTTATCCATCAAATTATCAGTGTTCAGTACCAAGTGATTATATCTCGGCTTACTTGGGGGATTAACTACGCCCACGTTGTGGCCGCCTTCGCCCAAGACACACATAGGAGTTGATCCGAATTGGTCGGCGGCGTGCATGACGCCTTGCCACGGGCTAATATCGTCTCTTTCGGCAGCAAACAGGAAGACTGGGCAGTCAATAGTAGACAATTGGATGCGCTGACCTGCTAGTTCGAAAGGTGTCTCCTTCACCAATACATTCTCAAAGTACAACTTTTCTAAAGTCCATAACACAAGAGATGCTGGAATCCGGGTTCCATCACCAAGCCAGTGCAATAAGGGATACGGGCGGGCCCGCTGACCCAAGATGTATGAATTAAGCATACGCTCAAATATCAAATCCTGCGGCCGAAGGCTTGCAAAAATACGAAGTAAAAGTTCGGGTGGCAGGTATCCCAGGTCGTTCAGTGGTTTACGAATCGATTCAATACTTTCTTTAGAGACCAACTCACCAAGAGGGCCAGAGTCTCTGTAATCCAGCAATGTCGTCAGAAGAGAAAGTGATGAGATTCGATCCTCACCACGTGCTTTTAACCAAGCCGCTAAGATCGCTGAAACGACTCCCCCAGCACAATAGCCCACAACTTGAGGTTTACAACTTGGAAGCATTCGGCAGACACAATCAAGTGCCGCCAAGGCCCCGTCAAGCATGTAATGCGTCATATCATAGTTCCCTAGCAGCTCGGAAGGGTTGACCCAACTAATTAAGAAAACTGTATGCCCCTGATCTACTAACCACTTCACCATTGAGCACTCATCAGACAGATCCAGAATATAAAAGCGGTTCACGAAGGCTGGAATAAGTAGCACTGGGTTTTCATGCACCGTTTTAGTCGCAGAATGATATTGAACGAGTTGGAATAACTGATTTTCAAACACCACATCGCCAGATGTAGCAGCGATGTTTTGGCCCAGACAAAAAATATCTGGTCGAATTGTGTCTGGTAATATAGCGGCGTTAAAGATGTCATACCGCCAGTTTTCCAAGCCCTGCTCAATATTCACATCGCCCGACTCAATTATTAAATGTAGCTTGGTAATTAGCTCTTTGGAGGCCTGGACTTGGCGAATTAACCAGAGCACATGAGGACGATTGAAATCCTTAAACTCAGGAAATAATATACCCATCTTATCAAATACTGGGGCCCAGGATGAGTCGTCGGAATCATTATCTGACAACGCTTTCAATGCTCTTGGTAGCAAATCAACAGAAAACTCCTTAAAGCGCTCTGGATCCTCAACTGATAATGAAGCTAGACTCTTGCCAAATTCATTAAAATCAACAGGTCCAGAAAAATTGAGTAGTTGGGTTTCTGCACTCAGACGTGAGAGCCACACCTGAATCCACTCATTTTGTGACAGATCAGAGTCTTTTTGTCCTTTCAAATGGGTACCCTCAAATTTTTTGCGCTCACATTGATTTGTGAGTATGGTTTGGGATGATTAGTCATAAAAGCAGGGATTCCCATGCGCACATTAAAAAAGTATCCCAACCGACGTCTGTATGACACGTCGCAAAGTTGTTACGTTACCATCGATAATGTAAGGGATTTAGTGCTCGGTCACGAACGCTTCCGCGTTGTGGATTCCAAATCCGGAGAAGACATAACACGTTCGATTCTGCTACAGATTATCATTGAACAGGAAAACTTCTCCGGGGAGCATGTGCTTACCAACGAAGTTTTACAACATCTAATACGCTTTTATGGATCCGGGCTACAAACAAATATGGCACACTTCCTCGAACAATCCATTTCATTTTTCTTAAACCAGCAAGAGGCAATGCAAGATCAAGTGCGTAACGTAATGGGTACTAACTCGCCTATGGGCATGTGGCAGAAGATGACAGAAGAAAATATGAAACTCTGGGAATCCATGTCGAAAACTATGAGTGGTGGCAAGCCATCTGGTAGAGACGATTGATTTGGTTTAATGCAATGCACAAAAAAGTCTTGACGTTGCAGTGCAACATGGTATCTTTCATATTATAATTGTGCGTCGCACAAAACATATGAAAGAGGAATTAACATGTACGCAAAAATGATCGAAGACATGCAAGCAAATCTGAAGAAAGCTTTCGATGTTAAGTCATACGAGGCTGCAATGAAGCCTATGGCTGACTTGTTTGAAGTGAACAAGGCTGCCGTGGAGACCTTAGCCGAGCAGCAGACCGATCTTTTCAAAGATCTCATTGAAGGTGCAATGGAGCAGGCAAAAGCTCTCACGGTGGAACAAGATTTAGCAGCTGTTGTGGATTCTCAGAAGGCCTACCTCCAAAGCCTTCAAGGACAACTCATCGATGCAGCTAAGGCGTCCCAGGAAACACTCGTTAAGAGCCGCGACGAAGCCTCCAGTATCGTTAAGAGCGTTATCGAAACCGCGACTAAACATTAACCGGTACGCGGAGGAAATGAAGAGGGACGAAAGACCCTCTTTTTTTTTATTCAAAACACCTTACCATTAGCGGATAGTGATAAGGATGTTTCCCATGGCCACGTTCCGCGCATTGCGTCTGCACAAGACCGACTCACCCTCCCCTTCTGTAAAAATCGAACAACTAACAACCGGAGATTTATCTACTGGGAATGTTTTAATTTCTAATGAGTTCAGTTCGCTCAACTATAAAGATGCTCTTGCCGTCACAGGAAAAGGAAAAATCATCCGGGATTTTCCAATGGTTCCAGGGATCGATGCGGCAGGAGTTGTTTTAGAATCTGACGACCCGGACTATCATCCTGGAGAGCATGTCATTTTAACCGGTCATGGTGTGGGCGAGACCCACACCGGTGGCATGTCTGAGCAAGTCAGAGTGCCGGGCTCGTATCTGGTCAGAACACCGCAAGCACTAGACAGTCGTAAGGCAATGCAATTCGGTACAGGGGGCCTCACTGGCATGCTTTGCGTCTTGGCTCTACTCGACTCAGATCTAAAACCCTCGGATGGTCCAATTGCAGTTTCAGGCGCAGGGGGCGGGGTTGGCGGAATCGCGACGACTGTCCTTTCCACACTCGGTTATGAGGTTCACGCCATTACTGGCCGTGAGTCTGAGCATAACAGACTAAAAGAGCTGGGCGCGTCTGAAATATTGGAACGAGCCGATTTTACGCGAGACCCAAAGCCGCTCGAAAGTACGCGCTTTGCTGGGGCGATTGATACCGTAGGGGGTCAGGTGTTAGCGACATTAATTCCCCAGATAATGTACAAGGGTGTGATCGCAGCCACTGGAAACGCCGGAGGCTTCCAGTTTTCAACTACAGTATTCCCTTTCATTCTCAGGAACATAAGGCTTCAGGGAGTTGATTCCGTTCACGCACCAAGCGAAACACGAGAACGAGCCTGGCAACTACTCTCAGAAAACGTAACTACCGATCAACTTGACGCAAACACTCGAACCATCAAGCTTGAGAACGTGGTTGACACTGCTGAACAACTTATTAACAACCAGGTATCAGGACGCATCTTGATTGACGTACAGGCTTGATCTGTTCTGTCTGAGTCTAACTCTGCGTCGCACGGTTAAATCTAACAAGCATCAGTATCTAAACAATTGAATTGAATCTAGGAATATAATCGGTTAGTGGTCTCAGCAAGCGCTATGTCGCGTGACGTCACACCATTCGCATCGTGCGACCACCACTCGATGCGGACCCTACCCCAAGAAACAGTAATTTCTGGGTGATGGTCGGCTGCGTCGGCAGCCTCTCCGATGCGAACAGCGAAAGCCATGGCTTGGGCAAAATTCCCGAACTCAAAGGTTCGCGTTAGTATCTTAACGCCCCCTTTTAGTTCTTCACTCCAACCGGCAGGACAACCCTCCATCATTACCTCTTTAGCAAAAGTTTACCAAAATCCTATATCTGATCATTTAAAAATACCTAGGCAGGAAAGTCCAAGAAATTTGACGCTTCACCCTATGTTTTTAGCGAGAATTTTCTGTGCCCACTCGGCTGGACCGGTCTGATGCACGCTGGTTCCCCCAGAATCCACTGCGACGGTCACCGGCATATCTTCAACAACAAACTCGTGGATTGCCTCCATTCCAAGATCTTCAAAAGCAACGACTCGCGACGATTTGATTGCCTGAGCGACCAGATAGGCTGCACCACCCACTGCCATCAGATAAGCTGATTTATGTTTCTTTATCGCTTCAATCGCAATTGGGCCGCGTTCAGCCTTACCGATCATGGCAAACAGCCCAGTTTGTTCCAACACCTGGTCTGTAAACTTATCCATTCGTGTCGATGTTGTTGGACCAGCGGGTCCAACGACCTCGTCTCGCACTGGATTAACTGGCCCGACGTAATAAATAACTTTCCCTTTGAGATCAACCGGGAGATCCTCTTCACTATCCAGCATATCAATAATTCTTTTGTGCGCTGCATCTCGACCAGTCAACATGACGCCGTTCAGGAGAAGAGTCTCTCCTGGCTTCCACGACGTCACCTCTTCGCGAGTCAAGGTGTCTAGGTTAACCCGTCGTGCAGTTGGACCCACATCCCAGGTGATATCTGGCCAATCTGAGAGCGACGGTGCTTTTTGTAGTGAGGGCCCAGAACCGTCCAATAAGAAATGTACGTGCCGTGTGGACGCACAATTTGGAATCATCGCAACCGGTTTTGATACCGCATGCGTCGGATAATCCTTGATCTTGACATCTAAAACGGTGGTCAATCCGCCTAGGCCCTGCGCTCCGATACCCAGATTATTCACGGCATCAAAAATTTCGAGTCGCAGTTCTTCAGTCCTTGATGCTGGGCCCCTCATTTTCAATTCGTGAATATCAATTGGATCCATCAGCGATTCTTTTGCCATAACGGCCGCTTTTTCAGCGGTACCGCCGATACCAATACCAAGCATGCCGGGGGGACACCAACCAGCCCCCATAGTCGGAATAGTTTGCACTACCCAGTCAACAATCGAATCGGATGGATTGAGCATCACCAACTTAGACTTGTTCTCCGACCCACCGCCCTTGGCCGCAAGCTGGACTTCAACCGTTTCACCTTCAACGAGCTCGTAGTGAATAACAGCTGGTGTATTGTCTTTAGTATTTTTACGAGCACCATCAGGATCCTCGAGAATCGATGCACGAAGAATATTATCTGGATGCGTATATGCTCGTCGGACGCCCTCATTAACCATATCAGAGACAGACATGGTCGCGCCTTCCCAGGAAACGCCCATCCCCAATCTAATGAATACCGTTACAATGCCTGTGTCCTGACATAACGGGCGATGACCGATTGCAGACATGCGCGAATTGATCAATATTTGAGCCAGTGCATCCTTCGCCGCGGACGATTTCTCCCGTTCATATGCTTCATTAACAGCCTGAATAAAATCTACTGGGTGATAGTAGGAAATAAACTGAAGTGCATCGGCGACACTGTCAATTAGATCGTCCTGACGAATCACTGTCATCGATCAGTATCCTGTGTTTGGTAAAATGGAAAGCTTACCAGAAGTACTTGAGAAGGTATTCCCACAATGGCCTAACATCGTTCAACGCTAGGACTAGACTTCATTCAGTCTTCGGTTGGGTTTCTGGTACACTCTCGATCCTAATTATAGCTGTCCAAGAGGCAACGAGGGTTAATGCAAAATCAATATAACACTGATGAATTGCTCGCCTGCGCTCAAGGCCAACTATTTGGTGAAGGCAACGCTAAGTTACCTGCACCAAATATGTTGATGATGGATCGAATTACAACTATTACAGCGGATGGCGGACAGTTTGGAAAAGGCCATATGATGGCTGAACTCGACATTGATCCAAGTTTGTGGTTTTTCGACTGCCACTTCCCAGGGGATCCTGTAATGCCAGGATGCTTGGGATTAGATGCAATGTGGCAATTAGTTGGATTCTTTCTTGGCTGGAATGGACACCCTGGAAAAGGGCGCGCGCTTGGAGTCGGAGAAGTGAAGTTCACCGGTCAAATCCTCCCAACCGCGACAAAAGTGACCTACGAAATAGACATGAAACGTGTCATTGCTCGATCCCTAGTTATGGGGCTCGGGGATGGCGTCGTTCGTGTGGATGGCCGAGCTATTTATCATGCGACTGACTTAAAGGTTGGTCTCTTCACGTCAACAGACGGTTTCTAGTAGTGAGGCGCTCAGTAAGAAAGGAATCAGTATGCATAGGGTGGTAATTACGGGACTCGGTATTACATCCTGCCTCGGACTCGAGGCAGATTCGGTAACTGAAAGTCTTCGATACGGTCGCTCAGGTATTAGAGCAAATCCAACTTATGAAGAACTGGGAATGCGTAGCCAAATCTCAGGATCGATCAATCTAGATCTTTCCGAACATATCGACCGAAAACTACTACGTTTCATGGGAAATGCTGCAGCCTATGCTTATCTATCTCTCCGACAGGCGATCGATGACGCCGGACTTAAAACATCGAATATCAGTAATCCGAGAACTGGGCTTATTATGGGATCAGGTGGTGCTTCTTCTCAGAGCCAAGTAGAGGCCGCCGATATCTTAAGAGAGCGTGGTGTAAAACGTGTAGGTCCATATCGCGTCACTCAGACCATGGGTTCAACTGTATCGGCCAATCTTGCAACTGCTTTTCAAATTAAGGGCGTAAATTACTCGATGTCTTCTGCGTGTTCGACCAGTTTGCATTGTATAGGTAATGCCATGGAACAGATACAACTTGGCAAACAAGACATTGTCTTTGCAGGCGGTGGTGAGGAAGAGCACTGGGCTTTGTCGTGCCTGTTTGATGCGATGGGGGCGCTCTCCTCCAAATACAACGACACGCCCGAGAAGGCGTCTAGGACGTATGACGCAGACCGTGATGGATTTGTGATCTCGGGGGGCGGTGGCGCGCTCGTGCTCGAAGAGTACGAACATGCTAAAGCACGGGGGGCAAAAATATACGCTGAAATCGTTGGTTATGGTGCAACCAGCGATGGGGCCGATATGGTCGCCCCATCTGGTGAGGGTGCGATTCGATGCATGCAATTAGCTACCGAAGGCCTAGAAGTTCCAATCGACTATATCAATGCCCATGGAACCTCGACACCGGTCGGCGATATAGTGGAATTAAATGCTATCAAAGCGGTATTTGGACACAATGTCCCGGTCATCGGATCGACCAAATCTCTTTCTGGTCATTCCTTGGGTGCTGCTGGCGTACAGGAAGCTATCTATTCAATTTTGATGATGCAAAATGATTTTATTGCTGCATCAGCAAACGTCGAAAATCTTGATTCAGGAGCAGAAGGTTTGCCAATCGCTCGAGCACGCATAGATCAGTCACTAACTACCATTTTATCGAACTCATTCGGTTTTGGCGGCACCAATGCCTGCATGACATTTCAGAAAATTACCTGACGAGACTTTACTCATCACCGCCTTCACCTTTTGGAAAAAAGATAAAGATTTCTAATCATATCATAGGACTTCCTGACCAGTTAGACGTGATAGATATCGACAGTGCTGACCTAGTCGTAACTAGAAATAATCCTAATCCCTTAAATAAAATATCAGCACTAGAACCGGAATCTGACCACGTAATCATCGAATCAAAAATAATTTGCGAATATCTGATCAAACTTACAAATCGAAACGATCTAATGCCTGAGTGCCGGCGAATTGAGAGCTTTATCCGAATCGCATTAGCGGACGGAGTAACGGAAGCAACGCCTCTAATAATATGTGAGCAACGATTTGAAAAACCATCGCAAGTAAATGCTGACTGGCTACATCGGCAAAACTAAAAAGTCGTAGGGGGACTGGATTAATTCAACAGCAACCTTATAGACATCTCAGCGAGCTCACCTCTTCATCATGTTGAACTCGCCGTTACTCTTGGCTATCTCGATTTTCGCGTCGCTGGAGAGCAGTGGAAGGCACAATTTACCAATGTTGCCCTTTGGCTTCCTGATTTTCATACAAAGGTTCTAAATCATCGGTTAGCTGATTTTCAAATTCATCCTCAGCAAACAATATTTTTTCTCTAAGGCTTCGCTGTCTTCGCAATACATTTTTACGCTTCTTTAATCTCAGCATTCGTTGGCGAATAACCGAACCACAATTAATGCGCTCCATGCTTTACTCCTTCCATCAAATAATGTCGCTCGACGGTTTCTGCCAACTCCTGCCTCCATGACCTCGGCTTCACCCCAAAGGCAAACAAAAGCTTACGGTTTGAGAGAACTAAACGCTGAGGTCGTAATGCCCGTCCTTGAATAGAATTCCCTGTGATACCAACTATTTCTTCGACCATTAGATCTTCAAATTGTCGCGCCTGCGCAATAATACACTCCCCTAGCTCGAGCCATGACGCATCTCCCTGACAGCCGACGTGATAGATGCCATAAGCCCCTGCTCCGGCATGCAATTGATCGATAACTGCCGAAACGACTCGACTGATATCAAAAACAGATGTGGGACAACCCCTTTCATCTTGAATCATTGAGAGCTTAGAGTCGACCCGTGCAAGATCTAAAATATTAGCGACAAAACTGTTGGGGGCCGGGGCAAATAAATGAGACGTCCGGAGGATGATGTGACGATCCAACAAATTTTCAATGTAGCGCTCAGCTTCTAACCGAGTTTGTCCATATAAATTTAGAGGATTCGGCGCATCATCCTCAAAATAAGCAATGTCTTTCTGTCCATCAAAGATATAGTCAGTGGAAAACTGAATTAACGTAGCATCAAACTCTCGGCAAGCAATTGCCAAACTAACAGGTAAATCGTGATTGATTAGTCGACACTCCTGTGGATCAAACTCAGCTCTATCCACACCAGATTCCACTAAGCAGTTGACGACAAAATCGGGACGACGCATTCGAATAGCTTCAAAAATTCCTGATTCGTCAGATATATCCACATCGTGTGGCAAAACGATCCGCTGCTGACCACCACTGGATGCAGATTCAAAAAAAGCAGAAGCTAGGCTCGTATCTCCCCCGATAACTAGAACTCGTGCCTTTGGAAATCGACTATCTGACTCGTCTTGGAAGCTAATTGACCTAGAAGGGGATTTCGTCATCGATATTAGGGTCTGGCAT
>MDTE01069400.1_pt1 | contig 17295 bp, 2 predicted proteins | sample 811231 | NCBI WGS metagenome assembly MDTE01 (sample SAMN05326651, study PRJNA326480) | marine metagenome | isolation source: seawater | place: Indian Ocean: Red Sea | collected 2010
AAACGGAGTATTACAGAGGAAATAAGATATGTCGCATTTTGAGAAGAAAGTGCAACTCAATAAAATTATTGAGAGCCAACTTCCCGAATTCTTAGTTGCCGATTTTCCAAAGGCAGTAGATTTTTTCAGACAATATTATATCTCCCAAGAAGCACAGGGTGGTAATATCGACCTGGTAGATAACCTTGACCGTTATCTCAAGTTGGATAACCTCATCCCTGAGGTTATTATTAACCAGGCAACCCTGTCTGCTGATATCAGCGCATCAGATACTACAATCACAGTCTCTTCTACAAAGGGATATCCAGATGATTATGGTCTCTTGAAGATCGATGATGAGATTATAACATATACTGGTAAGACTGATACTAGTTTTACTGGTTGTATTCGTGGTTTCAGTGGAGTTACTGGATTTGATGATAGCACAAAGGCATATTTTGTAAATACAAATCGCCAAAGTGTCATCTTTGAGGATACTGCTGCTGCTTCTCACAGTGCAAATGCTTCTATTCAAAACCTCAGTGCTCTTTTCTTACAAGAGTTCTACAAAAAGTTAAAGAAAACTTTTACTCCTGGTTTCGAAGAGGAGACATTTGTATCCGATTTAGATGTTGCTAACTTCATTAGAAACGCTAGAACATTCTACCAATCAAAAGGTATTGAAGAGTCTGTAGTTATTCTCTTCAAAGTTCTTTATGGTGTTACTGCAAAGGTTATCGATCTTGAAAGTAGACTGATTAAACCTTCTTCTGCAGATTATATTCGTAGAGAAGTTATTGTTGCAGAAAGTATTTCTGGTAATCCATTTGGTCTTGAAGGTCAAACCATTTTCAAATCTAATGACCTCACTACAAATGCTGCCGTATCAGATGTAGAAATCTTTACTAGAGATACTAAAACTTTCTATAAGATTGGTCTGTTCATTGGTTATAATGATAGGGATCTTGTAGAAGGAACTTTTGAGGTACCTGGATTCTCACGAGTCTTAGAAACAGTCTCACCTGGTGCATCTGTAATCAGCGTAGACTCTACAATTGGTTTTGGACAAACTGGTTCTATTATAACTGGTGATTTGAATATTGATTATACATCTAAGAGTATTAATCAATTCTTTGGATGTACTGGTATCACCAGTAGCATTACCCTTGGTGCTGCTATTAGAGCAGATGAAACCATCTTTGGATATGAAGATGGAGATGTAAATAAGAAGTCTGAACTTCGTATTACTGGCGTTCTCTCAGACTTTGAGGCAATTGATGATATCCCACTAATGGAAGTGGGAGAAGAGATTTCTGTAAGAAATGTTGGTGATATCATTCGTAATCCAGATGGAGACAAAACTTATAAAGAAGTATTTGGAAACTCTTGGATTTACAATACAAGTACAAGATTTAATGTTGAATCTATTCAGGGTGCATCATTCTTCCTTTACGAAGATATTGATAAGGCATCACTGAGAGTTGGTGATTCTGTTGATATTTTAATTGGTTCTAGCAATATTGTAGATTCCGCTAATGCTGTTGTTGACTCTATTAGTGGTAAGGAAATTAGTCTTAGTAATATTTCTGGATTTGTTCCAAGTCCTACTCAAACTTATAGTATTAGAAGAAATCTAATCAAGAGTACCAGTTTAAACACACCAATCATTGCAGGTAATGATGTATACATTGCAAATACTCTGAATGTATATACAGATGATGCAGATACTACTGGTTATGTTGCATCCCATTCATTACCAGGATATGAAATTTTAGATGAGATTATTGAATCAGTTTGCCCAGATGGTACTGAAGCAAATCTTGGTGGATATAGTGCATACTTCAAGAACTTCTCCACAGTAAAATTTGCAAATTCTGTACGATTCATCGATGGAGATGAAATCAGATATGTTGCTGATAATCAATTCTCTGGACTGGTATCTGGAGAATTATATTATGTGAAGTTAGTTACTTCAAATGAAATTAGATTATATGCATCTAAATCGTTACTTGGTGGTAACGAATTCGTTCGTATTGGTCCAAATCTCAATGCAGGAACTCATACCTTTACTTTGAGAAGGCATGAAGATAAGAAACTATCTTCTAATAATATCTTAAGAAAGTTCCCATTAAATCAAACTCTTGCGAAAAATAAAGAAGTAACAAGAAATCTTGGTAATATTGGTATTCTTATCAATGGTGTTGAAATTTCTAGCCCTGAATCTAGAGATAGAATCTACTATGGTCCATTGGATGAATTTAATGTTCTCAATGGTGGTAGGGATTATGATGTAGTTAATCCACCAAAGATTTCTATCTCTGCTGGTACAGGATCTACTGTCGGATTAGTAACTGCTTTAGTTGAACCAATTGTTATTGGTAGTGTTAAAGAAGTTCTTGTCGATCCACAAGACTTTGATGTTGACGATGTTCTCTCTGTTTCTATTGTTGGTGGTAATGGTTCTGGTTGTGTATTAGAACCAGTAACTGGAAGTAGATTCCGTGAGATTGAATTTGATAGTCGTGCTCGTAATCTTGGTGGTGGAGTTGATGTTGATGAAGAAACAATTACATTCTTATCTAATCACAATCTTATAACAGGTCAGCACGTAATTTATAATCATAATGACAACAATCCAATTGCTATTGGTGATCCTTATGATATCAATAACTTAGTTGCTGGAACTCTAGTAAGTGGTGACGAATATGTTGTTAGAGTAGTTAATAATTCTTCAATTAGACTCTTTAAGAGCGAAGCAGATGCTCTTAGTGGTGGAGTAGGAGTCAATACTATTGGTCTGTCTAAATCTACTAGTGCTAGTGGTATTCATAAGTTTAGGACACTCACCAGAAATAATCTTAGAGAAGTTAAAGTATTGAACTCTGGTTCTGGATATACCTATAGAAAATTAAGAGTAAAGGCATCTGGAATTTCTACAATTTATAATACAGTATCTCATAAAGACCATGGATTTGAGACAGGTGAGACTATAATCTATTCGCCTACTGAAAATACTGTTGTTGGACTGAATACGACCAATCAATATAAAGTTGATAAGATTGATTCAAATACTTTCCGATTGATTAATATTGGTATTGGTGGTACCGATACTACAGATAGCGTAAGAAGTAAGTATGTTGACTTTACAGATAGTGGTAGTGGATACCATATCTTCCAATATCCCCCTATCGAAGTAGTTGCTAATGTTTCATATGGTGGAACTACTGGTACATTTAACTTTACTCCAGTAATTACTGGAGAAATTGCTGGTGCGTATCTTTATGAAGGTGGAACTGGATATGGATCAACAACATTAAATCTTCATCAAAAACCAATCGTAAAAATTACTCAAGGTACGAATGCACAACTCGCACCAATCATCAATAATGGAAAGATAGTAGAAGTTCAAGTTCTGACTGGTGGTAGTGATTACGTATCTCTTCCAGAGTTAGTCGTTGAAGATAATTCTGGTTCTGGTACTGGTGCTATTTTAAGACCAGTAATAACAGATAACAAAATTAGTGATGTTATTGTTATCAATACTGGTATTGGTTATAGTGCAGCTGCAACATCAATTTATGTAAGGTCTAGAGGATTTGGTGCAAAGTTTGATACTCGTGTTAGATATCTTGATATAAATGATGCAGAAAGATTTGGTCAATTCTCTAAAACCCAAACGAAAGAAATCTTCTCTAATCTGTATAAGAATGAGAAAGAAAATTCACTTGTGTATGGTATTTTTGGATATTCTCAAGATCTTGCAGAAAATATTGAACCACTTGATGGAAACCATTCACCAATTATTGGATGGGCATATGATGGAAACCCAATCTATGGTCCATTTGGATATGAAGATCCTAAGGACATTCAGTCTGGTGTAAGACTTGTTAAGACTGGATATGAGTTAGAATCAACTGCAATTTTTGATAGACCAGATTTTACTCCAGGATTTTTTGTAGATGACTACAGATATGCAGGTACTGGAGATTTGGATAAGCATAATGGGCGTTTTGGAAAAACTCCAGAATTCCCTAATGGTGTGTATGCATACTTTGTTGGTGTAACTACAAGCCAAACATCTCCAAACTTTGAACCTCAATATCCATACTTTATTGGTAATACGTATCGCTCTGAAATTATTCCCGAAAACTTCACATTAGATCATAAGTTTGATTTTAATAATTCTAAGTTAGTTAGAAATACATTCCCATATAACGTTAATCGTAAGAATGCTGATTATGATTTTATCAATGAAGGTTATGAAACATATGATCAACTTAGTGTTGTAGAATCAGTTACTCAAGGAGTTCCCGATATAGTAGATGTTATTGATGGTGGAGTTGGGTATAAAATTGGGGATAGAGTCAACTTCAACAGTTTTGATACTAATGGTGCTGGATTTAGAGCAGAAGTATCGGAATTGGTTGGTGCTGCAATAACCTCAGTTAATACAAGTCTCACTACCTATGAAAATGTAGTATTTGAATGGTTAGGTGAAAAGCAGGTTGCTGCGTATAATATGAATGGATTTGATTTGAATCCAAATGATAGTGTTTTAATTAGTGGTCTCTCCACTTCAGTAACTGCTCTTGCTGGATCTACTAAAATTGGATTCACTACTGAAGTAGTGTCTTTAGCAGCAACAATGTCTCAATATGTTGCTACCCCATATGGTAGATACGAAGACATTATTCTTAGCACGAAATTTAACAATATTTCAATTGGAAATACAATGAGAATTGTATCTTCTGTTGGATTTGAAAATGTAACCATTCTCAATGATTACAATAATGGTATATTGAGAGTTAAGAGACATGGTGTAGCAGGTCTTGCTCATACGGTTGGTAGTAGACTTGAGCCTTTGAATGATAGACTTCTTCTCCCTCTTAAAACTAAGAAGTTTGAATCTAAGAGAAATCAACTAGTATTTTTCAATCCTGCTCAATCAGTTGGTGTAGGAACAACTCCAGGTAGTTCCGTTATTAAGAATTTTGAAATTGGTATTACATCCACTTCGGTTGATATTCCTACTCAACAAATTCATATACCCAATCATCCATTCAAAACTGGACAGAAAGTTAAACTGTCCATGTCTGGAAAACCAGGTTTGAATCAAATCATTGTAGGCAATGATGATTCTAATACAAATACATTCAATATTCCTTTTAATGTATCAGAATTGTATGTGATTGATAAGGGAAGAAACTTTATTGGTTTAACTACTCAAGTAGGATTGACTACTGCTGGTAATGGTCTCTTCTTCTACAATGATGGTAGCGATAATGCAGAATATCGTTTTGAGACAACATTCTCAGAATTGACTGGAGACCTCAGCAGAATTACAACAAAGATTAGTTGCGGAGCAACTCATGGTCTTGAAGAAGGTGATACTATTAAGTTAAATTTAATTCCAAATACAATTGTTGGTCTTGGAACAACTGCAGCATGTACTGTTGCATTTAATGAAGATAAGAAACTATTACTTATCAATCCAACTGGAATTACTTCTGCAGGAATCAATACAACAACCAATAGAATTATCATTGATAATCATGGTTATAAAACAGGCGATAGAGTATTCTATGAGTCTGTTGAACCTGCAGAGGGATTAGAAACAAATACCTCTTATTATGTAATTAGAGACAGTTCTGATGAGTTTAGACTTGCGGAAACATTATATGAAAGCAATCCATTAACTGAAAAATCACTTAATCTTGTTGGAACAGGTGATACAAATCATAAGTTCTCTTTGATTAATCCACAAATCAACGTAACCAAAAATAGCGATCTTCAATTCAATTTACAAGATCCTTCACTGAAAGGATACAACCTCAGAATTTACAATGAAAATTCATTTACCAATGAATATATTTCTTCCTATGATAGTAGAGATTTTAATGTAGTTGGTGTTGGATCTATTGGAATTGGTACTGCAAGTAATGCATCTCTTACAATTAAGCATTCTAAGAGTTCTCCATCCAAATTATATTATGCAATTGAGAAGGGTGGATATATCAGCACTGCTGATAAAGATGTAATTAATTTCTCTGAAATCAACTACATTGATAGTGAGTACAATGGTACTTACAAAGTACATGGTGTTGGAAGCACCACTTTTAATATCTCGCCAGTTCAAATGCCTATTGTTCTGGATTTTCTTCCTTCTCAGTGTGATACTTTAGAATACACAACAAAGTCTGCTAATGCTCTGAATGGTTCTATTGGAAAGGTTGAAATTCTTTCCAAAGGATTTAATTACGAACAACTTCCTAAGTTTACTGATGTTACTTCTGTAAATGGAAATAATGCAAACGTTGCGGCAATTTCAACTTCTATTGGTAGAATTAAGAAAGTAAGATTTAAAGATATTGGATATGATTATCCATCTGATAAAACTTTAAGACCTGAAGCAATTGTTCCACCTATCGTTAGAATTGATAACTTAGACACTATTACAGATTTTGATGTTCGTTTTGCTGGTAGAAGATATTTGAGCGATCCAGACCTTTTAGTTTGGAATGATACTACCAATACTTTGGTCGATTCAACATCTCTTGTTGCAAAGGCACCAAATGGGGCAATTTCTGAAATTGAATTAATTGCACCTATTCTTGGATTAGATTCAGAACCACATAGAGTTATTGCAATTAATAATTCAAATGGTGTAGGTATTGTTTCTATGACTACCAGCATGGCTGGAGTTGCAACTTGTACTCTCACTACACCAATTCTTGGATTTACAACAGTATTGTTTAATGCTGGTGATAGTATCTTCGTTGAAGGAATTGAAATGGTTCCAGGAAGTGGTGATGGATACAATTCTGCAGACTATAACTATAAGTTCTTTAAAGTATTAGAATATAATAATACAAGCCCCGCTATTCTTAAATTCCAAGTTATTGGAGAAGATGGTGTTGGTATTACGACTAATGCTGGTATTGCAGTAACATTCCAGTCTGGATATGCAACTATTATCAATAAAAATGATTATCCAGATATCAGAGTAATTCAGGAAAGAGCTAAGTTTGTTGAAAATGAAGCACTGTTTGTAGATACTGGAACTGGATACTTTGAAACTGACCTTCGTGTTACTTTAGTAAGAGATGATTATATTAAAATTTCTGGTGATTATAATCTTACAAAAGGTTCAAAAATCAAAGGTATCATTAGTGGAGCAATCTCTGACGTAACTAGTGTTACTCGCAAGAAAGCAAAATTCAATATTGGATATTCCTCCAAACTTGAACTTGGATGGAAAAATGATATTGGTAAGATTAGTGAAGATTATCAGGTTATCCCAGATAATGATTATTATCAGAATCTTTCATATTCAGTTAAGAGTCCAATTACTTGGGATGAATTTTCTGCCCCAGTTAATAGTATAATTCACCCAGCAGGTCTTAAGAACTTTGCTGATGTTGGAATTTCATCTTTAGCATCTACGAAAGTAAGTCTTGGTGGAACTACAACTTCTATCGTTGTTCTTGATGTTGTCTCCGAAGGGAGAGTTGATACTATCAATAACTTCGATAATGCAATTGATGATGATCCAAGACAAAGTGGAATTGGAACTTTCTTACAATCAAACTCCTTACAAATTCAGAATAGAAAACTGACTGACTTTACTGAGTGTAGAACTAATAGAGTTCTTATTCATGATGATATTAGTGATAAGTTTTCAAGTAAAGGATTCCAAGATATCTTTGTAGAACTTGAAGAAATTGACTTTATTGATAATCATGTAAGATATCTCATTCAAATATTAGATCCAGATAATGGATACATTCAAGTTTCAGAACTTGTTGTACAATCTACCACTCTGGACATATATCTGTTTGAAAAGTATTCTGCACATAGTCATCACAAACTTGGTTCTTTCCGTGCAGATGTTGATAGTTTTGGAAGGAAGACTCTCATCTTTGACCCAGTTGATCCATATAATACTGATCATGATATTAAGATTCTCAAGAAAACATATCTGTATCAGGCACTTCCCACAGGGTCTAGTGGAATTGGAACTCAATCAATTGGTGGTTCTGTAGATTTGGTTAGTAGCTTTGTTTCTGTAGGAAATACTTTAGGTAATCCTGAAACTAAAACTATTGCAGAATTTGACGTTAATGATTTCAACGGCGCTTTTGCTTCTGTTGAAATTGCAGATCGATTCAGTCCAGCTACAAACTATATTGAAGCAACTCTTGATTTTGATGGAAATAATACTCATTTAAGTGAGTACTACTTCGATACTACAACGAAATCATATAGTGCTACTCAAACTGGTATTTTAAGTGCTGTATATGATGCAAATTCTGGAATTGTATCTCTCACGGCATACAATACTGGAATATCTTCCTCACCATTTGATATCCGTTCAAATATTGTTGGATTTGCAGCAACTACTTCTGGTATTGGAACCTATCGTTTCCTTCTTAACGATCAACCTCCAGGTTCTGAAAAGAGTGTAAGATTAGAATCTACTGTAGGATTTGGATCTACTGCGGTAACTCTTGGAACATTTGATATTGACGATATTTCGTCATCTACTTCCGTAATACGTGTTTCTGCTGGAGAAACTTCTGCAATTCATCAGGTAAACATTATGTCCAATAATAAGGACATGGAAACCTTTGTTGTACCTGGACCTTTTGCACCAGTCAATAATACTACTGGACTTGGAACATTTGGCGGAGAAATTATTGGAAGTAACTTCTATCTTAACTTCTATCCAGACCAAGAATATAATGTTGATGGTATTGAAGCACAATCTTTCAATGAAGTTCTCTATAGAGAAAATGATTTCGATAATCAACCAAATCCACTTTCTTATGGACCTTCAAATCAACTTATCTTGTTATCTGCCTTTGACGGATTGAATGGTATTAGAGCAAACAGAGTTAACTTCAAACTAACTCATCAGGGACACCCAATTTATACCAAGTTCTTTAATCCTGCAGATACTACAAAGATTGATTATGAAACTGGTCTCTTTACATTCCCAAATCACTTCTTCAATACTGGAGAAGAACTCCTGTACACTCCAGGAAGTACATTCGCAGGAATTGGACAAACTTCAGTTGGTATTGGAACAACTGAAAACTATGCGGGAATTGTTACCGATAGACTCCCAGAAAAAGTTTATCCAATTGCCGTAACACCAGATTCATTTAAGTTAGCAACAAAAGAAGAATATGCAAGAGCAGGTATTTTTGTTACCTTTACAGATGCTGGTATTGGAAATGCTCACGAACTTGAGATAACCAAAAAACTTACGAAGACTGTTATTGCTCTTGATGGTATTGTTCAACAACCAATTTCGTTCACACCAATCAATCATACTCTCAATTTTAATAACGGTGGAATTAGTGCAGGTATTGCTACATTCAACATTAGTGGTATTTCATCTGTTCAACCAAGAGATATCTTGAAAATTGATGATGAATACATGAAGGTTATTGAGGTTGGTTTAAGCACCAACTTTAATGGTCAACTGCTTGGACCAATTAATGGAATTATTGCTGCTGGAACTGCAGCAACACACCCAACAGTTGCTGTCGAAAGAGGAATTGTTGGAACTGCAGCAACATCACATACTGATGGTGCAGAGGTTAGAATTTATCGTGGTTCTATCAACATTGTTAAGAATGAAGTATTCTTTGTTGATCCTCCAAAGGGTAATACCAGAGCGAGAAGAAATGAAGCAAATCTTCCTTACGTTAGAGCAGAATTCTCAGGTAGAACATTCCTGAGATCAAACTACGATACCAATATGTTGTTTGACGATATTTCTGATAGTTTCAGTGGTATTGGTAAGACATATACAACAACTATTCAGGGTATTAACACAAGTGGTATTGAACCTGGAAACGGTATTCTTTTTATCAACGGTGTATTCCAAACACCTTCTACAGAAAATAATGCTGGAAACAATTACATCTTTGAAAATGATAATGCTGCTGGAATCTCTAGCGTAGTATTTACTGGTATTACTTCAACCGATGGTTCTTATATTGAATCCGAATTTGATATTAATCAGAATCAGATTCCAAGAGGTGGATTAGTCGTTTCTGTTGGTTCTACACCTGGTCTTGGATATGCACCTCTTGTAGGGGCAAAGGTTGTTGCTAAGAAAGATAGTTCTGGTGCTTTAACTGAAATCGTTGGTATCAATACTTGGACTAGACCAGTTTCTATCAGCACTGCTTCTTATAATAAGTATTCTGGAATTATTGAAATTGAGACTTCAGATTCACATAATCTTAAGACTGGAGATAGAGTTAAGTTAGTTGGTTTACACTTCACTTGCACCCCAGCATATACTGGAGTTACAACAACAATCTTCCCAGATCATGACCGCTCCTTTGATATCCAAAATATTATCAGTGCAACGGAACTTTCCGTAAATGTTGGTCCTAGTTCCATCACTCACCTCTACAATGGTGGTGGTGAAGTTTACGAATTCTTTAGTCTGAATCATGGTTCTGGATATAGAGGTCCAGTTTCAATTGCAGTAACTGATCATGCATATGTACATAGATTTGAAAGAGCAGTAACTAATGCTATTACAGCAGATACTAGTGCCCAGTTTACACCAACTGGAGCGAAGTATACTTCACATACTGGTGAACTGCAGTTAACCATGATTAATCATGGTCTTACCACAAGTAATACTATCACTATTGCAGATGATTCATTAATCTTCAGATGTTCTGATGATGATTTCTTCACTGAACAACCATATCCAAGATCTACAGACCCAGCATCTGGATCCACTCTTACAATTAGTTCTGTTACCGACAACACAATCACTGTGAATGTTGGACCTGGTGGTGGTGCAGGAACTGGTGCTGTAGTTAGTGCAACAGTTGGTGCTGGTGGTACACTTGCATTTACTATTGATAATCCTGGAACTGGATACATCAATCCAGCAATTCAAATTCCAGAACCAAACTATGAAAATATGCCTGTAAGAGGTGTTTCTAGACTTGGTATTGGTGCTACAACGGATACTGGTAAGAATCTTCTTCTCAACCTCACTGTTGGTGCTGCAGGTACTGTTGGTATTGGTTCAACATTGTTCAATATCAATTCGTTTAAAATTGCTAGAAATGGATATGCATTCAAACCTGGAGATATTGTTGAAGTTGTTGGTCTAGTAACTGCTAAAGATTATACAGATCCTATTGAACCATTCCAAGTTGAAATTACCCAAACATTTAATGATTTCTTCTCTGCTTGGTCTTTCGGTGAAATGGATTACATTGATAATGTTAAGGGATATCAGAATGGCAATAGAAAGAGATTCCCATTATTCTACAATGGAGAACTTCTGAGTTTTGAAATTGATCCAAATGATCCACTTTCTGGTGCAATTGACCTTGATTCAGTTCTTCTTATCTTCATTAACGGTGTTCTCCAAACACCTGGTTATGCATATCAGTTTACTGGTGGAACATCATTTGTATTCACAGAGGCACCAAGAATTAATGACCAGGTAGATATTTTCTTCTATGTTGGTAGACAAGGTGTTGACGTTGGAATTACAACTGTTACTGAAACATTAAAAGTTGGTGATGATTTGTTTGTTAAGAAGCATCCAAAGTTCCAAGAAACTGTTGATCAACTTCTGAGTAGAACAATTGCCGAAATTGCAGGTTCTGATAAAGTTGAAACTCCTGTATACACTGGTCCTGGTGTTAATCAAAATACATTCAAACCATTTAACTGGATTAAGCAGAAGAGAGATAAGTTCATTAAGGGTGATATTGTCTATAAGACAAGAGACTCTATTGAACCAAAGATATTCCCAACAGCGAAAATTATTAGTGATGTAAATGTAGATTCTACCCAAATCTTCGTTGATAATGCACAATTCTTTGATTATGACGAAATAATTTACGACTTGAATGTAAACACATTTGAGTTTGATGCTTTCATGATGGAACACAAAGAACCAATTTCAGCAGAATTTGATGTATCTGTAGGTGCTGGTGGAACTATCACATCAATCTCTATAACAAATCCAGGATTTGGTTATACCACTTCTTCGATTGATGTTAAATTTGCTGCTCCTGTTGGTGTTGGTTCAACGGCATCTGCAACTGCAACAGTTTCTGCTGCTGGAACAGTTACTTCCGTAACATTGACGAGTGTTGGTTCTGGTTATACAAGTACAAATCTTCCAAATACTATTGCACCTCTCCCAACTGCTAAATTTGAAACTATTGCTGATATTTCAAACGTCCAAGGATTCAGTGGAATTATCACTGGAATTTCTGAAACAACTGGAACAGGTGGTCAGAAAGCAATCAAGTTCAATTTTGTTGGATTGCGTGATTATGGTGTAAATGGAGAATCTCAGGTCGCATCTGATGTATTAGATCTCGTACCTGGATATCCAATTATGATTTACGACACAAAAGTTGGACAAGGTGGTGTTTCTGTATATGATTCTGATGCTGCTGTAGTTGGTGTTGGAACAACATTCCTTGATAATATTTACGTCGTTGATTCTATTTCAAGTCTTGCAGCAAATGGTGAAATTATTTGTAATGTAACTTCTACCACTGATTTGACTGGAATTACTTCAACTGGAAGATTTGATGAAAATGAAGCGGGATTAACTACTTCTCTTGGAACACTTTCTTGGGGAAGAATCTACAATTTCAATGAAAGAACCACTTCACCAATTTCTATTGGTGTTACTGGATTGACTGTTGATTCTGGTCTCTCTACATTCCCAACAATTCAAAGAAGAGGAAACTTTGGTCAAGGTAAATCTGGAGCAGTTCGTTCCAGAAAACCAGTTGCCGATCCTAATCTCATCTTTGATAACGATCTCCCATTCTATTCGGGATAAGCCCCTATAAATATATAAAAAAAGATAACAATGTCCGCACTCGTTACTGATCAGTTTAGAATTCTGAATGCCAGTAATTTTGTAGAGTCAGTCGAGAATTCTTCTAACTCGTATTATATTACTGTAGGTCTCCCCAACCCAACTATTGTTGGGTATGGTAGGAGTAATACTTGGAATACAAATCCACCTGCACCTATTGACAATCTGGATTATAACAGTCATGTGGGTGATGTTGTCTTATATGGTAAGAAGGTATCTTCTTCTAACGTAAGACGCCTAGTCAGAAGAATTGATTGGGTTGCTGGTAATCGTTATGAGATGTATCGTCATGATTACAGTATTATTGATCCTTCCCCTCTTACCAATGCTTCTAGACTCTATGATGCAAACTACTATGTAATTAATAGTGATTTTAGAGTTTACATTTGTATTGAAAATGGTTCTAGTGGTGATAATCCAAAAGGAAATGTCTCTCAGGATGAACCAAGATTTACTGACTTAGAACCTAGTAGAGCAGGTGATAGTGGTGACGGATATATTTGGAAATATCTTTTTTCAATAAGTCCTAGTGATATTATTAAGTTTGATTCTACTGAATATATTACTGTACCAAACCAATGGGAATCTACAAATGATGCTCAAATAAGAACTGTTAGAGAAGCAGCAGATTCTTCAGTCAATACAAACCAAATTAAAACGGTTTATATCCAAAATTCTGGTGCAAACTATGCTAATGGTCTTGGTCAGGAAATGGATATCATCGGTGATGGAACTGGTGGTAAAGTAAGAGTCGATGTTGTTGGTGGAAAAATTACCGACACAGTTGTTACAACTGGTGGTAAGGATTATAGTTATGCGTTAGTTGATTTGGGTGCAATTAACTCAAATTCTACAGGAACAAGTGCTCACTTAGTTCCAATTATCCCACCATCAAAAGGTCATGGGTTTGATATTTACTCAGAATTAGGAACTGATAAAGTTCTCGTTTATGCTCGTTTTGATGACTCTACTAAAGACTTTCCAGTAGATACCAGTTTTGCTCAGGTATCTATTGTAAAGAATCCAACAAAAGTTGGAACTAGTGATGTTTATCAGGATAATACATTTAGTGGATTAAGTTCATTCAAACTTTCTACTATTACTGGTACACCAAAAGTTGGTGAAAAGATTGAACAGGTTGTAGCAAATGGTGCGGGAAGAGCATACGGATATGTTGCTTCCTATGATCAAGAAACAAAGGTCTTGAAGTATTTTCAAGATAGATCATTGTTCTTGAATCAAACAACCTTAGATACTCAAGATTATACAGGAATTTCTACAAGAGGCAGAGCATATAACTTTGAGTCTTCTGCAAACGTAATTTCTGGAGAAATTTCATCATTCACAGCGTCTATTGATACTGCATTTGCTGGTATTACTACCAACCCAACAGGAACAAAATTAATTAATCTTGGTGTTGATTTCACAGGTGGCATGGCGGTTCCTGAAATAAATAAAGGTTCAGGGCAAATTATTTACCTTGACAACAGAGCAAGTATTGCTAGAAACGCCCGCCAAAAAGAAGATTTAAAAATTATACTGGAATTCTAAAAAATGCCACAGAAGACGAACCTCAATGTAAGTCCTTATTATGATGATTTTGATAAGGATGATAACTTTTACAAAGTTTTATTCAAGCCTGGGTATCCAGTTCAGGCAAGAGAATTAACTGGTCTTCAGTCAGTTTTACAGAACCAGATAGAATCCTTCGGAAGTCATATTTTTAAGGAAGGTTCTATGGTGATTCCTGGTGGAATCACTTGTGATAATGCCTTTACTACGATCAAAATCAACCCAGACCATTTGGGCATTGATGTTACCATTTACCTTGACGCACTTGTTGAAGGTAAAGGAACTAAGGTTAAAGGTGTATCTTCTGAGGTTGTTGGTACAATTAAAGGTTATCTTCTCCCACCAGATCAAGGGGTAGAGGAAATTACTTTATTTGTTAAGTACCTTGATGGTGCTAACGATGGACAATCGGTAGAATTCGTTAATGGGGAGGTTATTCAACTCCTTGAGAACATCTCATACGGCAACACAACGCTTGTAGAAGGTGATACGGTATGTAGTCTTACATCTACAAATGCAACCGCCACAGGATACGCTGTAGGTGTTGCACAGGGAGTTTATTTTATTAGAGGAACATTTGTAGATGTTCAAAACTCTCAAATTGTTCTCGACCCATATGATAATTCTCCATCATTTAGAGTTGGTTTTGATATTGTTGAAGAAATCATCAACTCTGATGAAGACACAAGTCTCAATGATAATGCTAAAGGATTTACTAACTATGCAGCACCAGGTGCTGATAGATTAAAAATTAGTCTTAACTTAGCAAAGAAACAACTTACTGATTTTGAAGATACCAACTTTGTTGAGTTGGTTAGAATTGATGATGGTGAGATTAAAAAGTTACAGAATAAGTCAGATTATAACTTAATTAAAGATTATTTTGCTAAGAGAACTTTTGAAGAATCTGGCGACTATGCTATCGATAGTTTCATTGTAGAAGCATCAGAATCTCTTAATGATGAGACTGGAAATGGAGGTCTTTACAGATCTGACGAAGTAACTGATGAAGGAAATACTCCTACAGAAGATATACTTGCAGTCAAAGTTTCTGCCGGAACTGCATATGTTAGAGGATATGATATTGATTTAGTGGGTTCAACTGTTGTTGACGTTGAAAAACCAAGAACTACAAAAACTATTCCTGGTTCAGTAATCCCATTTAATATGGGAAGTCTTCTTAGAGTCAACAATGTTGCAGGCGTTCCTTATATCAATATTGGTGATACCTCTGGAACAAATACTACAGATTCTAATATCATTGAACTGTATAAAGAGAGAAGAAATAATGTAGCACAAAATAGCATTGCGGACCAAGCAACTGCAGGTCTTACGACCAAGATTGGTGAAGCTAGAGTATATTCTTTCGGTGTAACAGATGCTGCTTATGAAGATCAAAGCATCGAGTGGGACTTATATCTCTATGATGTTCAGACATATACTGTTCTGACTCTTGCAAACACTTACAATCAAACTGATGTTCCTTTAACTTCTCTTGTTAGAGGTCTTTCTAGTGGAGCAACTGGTTATCTTGCTCAATCAGCTGCTAACACATATAGTCTTAACCAGACTTCTGGTAAATTCCTTGTTGGTGAGCAAGTAATTATCAACGAAGAAGTTAAATTCCAAACTGGTATTAAGAATATTACAGTATATACAACTGAAGATATCAAATCAGTATTCCAGGATGCTGATGGTCTGAATAGTGCTCTTCAAACAAATTTTGTTGCAGATACTGTTCTTCATGAGCAAGCACTTCCTCAGTTTGCAAAAACTGATATGATGAATATCTCTGGTAGTGGTGCTACTAGAACTGCTAAAGTTGGTGGAAGATTCTTCAGTGGAGTAACGGGAGTAAAACTTGGAAGAACAATTAAATATCAGAATGGAAATACAGATCCAGTTTACTCAGATATCACTTCAATTGCTGCTGATGGGACAACTATTTCGTTAACGCAACCCACAAATGCAGTTCCTGGTGTATATCGCAACACTCATACGAACGGAAACTATACGTTCTCTATGATGGTTCCAAAGATTATTAACTTTGGAAATACTGGATTATATTCACCACTTCCAGTTACAAACATTGCATCTGTTGACCTTTCAAAGTCAGAACTGACTATAAGAAAGCAAATTACAGGTAAAACTGTTACAAATAACAGTTTAGAAATTACTGTTGCAGATGCTATTGATACAACTGCAGGAATTACTAGTGCATTCTATGAGGCATTTGATGCTGAAAGATATTCTATCCATTATTCTGATGGTACTATAGACAAACTTAGTGCAGGTAAAGTTACTCTTGGTTTAAATGGTTCTACAGTTACCTTTAACGGTCTTGATAAGGCATCTGATACTGGTGTAACAGTTCTTGCAACTCTTTCCAAGAGAAGTTTGACTAATAAGTCAAAAGATTTTATTAGAAGTTCTCAAGTAAACATTACTAGAACACAAAAAACCAAAACTCTTAATGGTCTTACTAACAGTAAGTACTATGGAACAAGAATTGAAGATAGAGAAATTTGTCTGAATTCTCCAGATGTTGTAAATATTCGTGCAGTTTACGAATCTACTGATGAAAATGCACCTATCTTAGACAAGATAACATTTGCAACAGGATTAGCTCTTGATTTAAATGCAATTGTTGGTGAGAAGATTGTTGGTCAAGATAGTAGAGCGATTGGACAAGTTGTTAGTGCAACTGCTACAGATGTTTTCTATGTAAGTAGAAACACTAATTCTTTCCAAGTAGGTGAAAATGTTAAATTTAGTGATTCATCTCTTGATATTGTAATTCAATCAACTGCAAAAGGTAGTTACGTTGATCTTACTGCAAATTATAGATT
>MDTE01202059.1_pt1 | contig 17286 bp, 17 predicted proteins | sample 811231 | NCBI WGS metagenome assembly MDTE01 (sample SAMN05326651, study PRJNA326480) | marine metagenome | isolation source: seawater | place: Indian Ocean: Red Sea | collected 2010
ATATTTGAAAAAAAAAAATGAAATTATCCGATTTTAATTATAATATTCCCAAAGAGTTGTTAGCTGAATTCCCCTCTGAAAATAGAGATGAATCAAGATTAATGGTTTTAAATAGAGAGGACAGGTCCATAACTCATCACAAATTTAAAGATTTAATTGATTTTTTTGATGAAGATGATATTATAGTTTTAAATAATACAAAAGTTTTTCCAGCAAGATTATTCGGTAACAAAGAGAAAACTGGTGCAAGAATTGAGGTCTTTCTTCTCAGAGAACTTAATGAGGAACAACGGCTCTGGGATGTTTTAGTTGATCCAGCAAGAAAAATTAGAATTGGTAATAAATTATACTTTGGTGATGATGACAGCTTAGTTGCAGAAGTTATTGATAACACCACATCACGAGGAAGAACTTTAAGATTTTTATTTGATGGAAATTATCAAGAGTTCAGAGAAAAATTAAAACATTTAGGGCAAACTCCACTTCCCAAGTATATTAAAAGAGAACCTATTTCTGAGGATATTGAAAGATATCAAACTATATACGCAAAAAATGAGGGAGCTGTTGCAGCGCCGACAGCCGGTTTACATTTTTCTAAACATCTCATAAAAAGACTTGAAATCAAAGGAGTTGATTTTGCTGAGATAACCCTACATGTTGGATTGGGCACCTTTAATCCTGTTGAAGTTGAGGATCTATCAAAACATAAAATGGATTCTGAGGAATTAATAATCAATGATTTGTCTGTTAAAAAAGTTAATCATGCAATACAAAATAAGAAAAAAGTTTGTGCTGTTGGAACAACAGTCATGCGAGGTTTAGAGAGCTCAGTTTCCTCGATGGGAACATTAAATCCGTACAACGGATGGACACATAAATTTATTTTCCCTCCCTATGATTTTTCTATAGCTAATTGTATGATCACAAATTTTCATATGCCAAAATCTACACTATTAATGATGGTTTCAGCTTTTGCTGATGCTGATTTTATAAAGGAAGCATATAATGTTGCGATTAAGGAAAAATACAATTTTTATTCTTATGGAGACGCTATGCTTATTATCTAGAAATTAATTCATGAAAAATATTGAGAAAAAAAATATTAGATCACTAACATTAGATGATCTAAAGTTTTTTTTTGTGAAAAATGATGAAAAAAGTTATAGAGCAAATCAAGTATATGAATGGTTGTGGAAAAGGGGAGTCCTTGATTTTGGTAAAATGACAAATTTGTCTAGGAAAGCAATTGACTTATTGAAAAAAAATTTTTTTGTAAACTATTCTATAATTGATTCAAAAGTTAAAAGTAAAGACGGAACAGTAAAATATTTAATCAAATTATATGATGGTAAATTAATTGAGTCTGTTCTTATACCATCAAAAAATAGAGTAACAATATGTGTTTCTTCACAAGTTGGATGTAGTCTTGATTGTAATTTTTGTGCTACCGCAACCTTAAAAAAGGAGAGAAATTTATTTTTTTATGAAATTTATGATCAAGTAAACATATTAAATAATCAATCTTTGATAATATTCAACAAACCCATAACTAATATTGTATTTATGGGTATGGGAGAGCCATTATTAAATTTTTCCAACTTAATGCGTTCAATTGATATAATTTCAAGTAAAGATGGGCTTTCAATTTCACCAAAAAGAATAACTGTTTCATCAGCAGGAATTCCTAAGATTATAAAAAAAATGGCTGATATGAAAGTAAATTTTAATCTTGCTATTTCTCTTCACTCAGCTATTCAAAAAAAAAGAGAAATGCTAATGCCATTTTCTAATAAAATTAATTTAGATGAACTTTTGAAATCTTTAATTTATTGGTATGATAAAGTGAGAAAGATTACAACTTTTGAATATATAATATGGGAAAATATAAATGATACTCTAGAGGATATTGAGGAATTAGTTAAATTTTGTAAAAAAGTACCATCTAAAGTTAATATAATAGAATATAATCATATTGGTGACAAAAATTATAGATCAGCTACGAAAGAAAAAATTTTAAATTATCAAAAATATTTAGATAAAAATAAAATAATTAATACTATAAGGTATTCTAAAGGAAAAGATATTAATGCTGCATGTGGTCAACTTGCAAGAAAACCCTCTAATTTTTTATAAATTAATATAAATAAGTGAAACAATCTGAAAAAATAAAGGAACCTATATATCATGAGTTAAATGAATTTGAAAAGAAATTTTTTGATTCAATGTCTTCAAATATAGCTTTACTAAATAGGGTTTCACATTTTATAGTAAACAAAAAAGGGAAGCAGCTTAGACCTATGTTAGTTTTTTTGTGCGCAAAGTTAATTAATAAAGAAGTGAATGAAAAAACATATAGAGGAGCAGCAGTTGTAGAATTAATTCACACTGCGACACTTGTTCATGATGATGTTATAGATGAAAGTCATGAAAGGAGAGGTTTTTTTTCAATAAATGCATTGTGGAAAAATAAAATTGCTGTATTATTTGGTGATTACTTACTATCAAAAGGTCTTCTACTATGTATTAATAATAATGATTTTGATTTGTTGAAAATTATCTCTGAAGCTGTCAGAGAAATGAGTGAAGGTGAGATATTACAAATTGAAAAATCTAGAGATCTAAATATAACTGAGTCTGATTATTATGAAATTATAAGAAAGAAAACTGCAAGTTTGATTATTGCTTGTTGTCGTATGGGAGTTCAATCGATAACAGATAATAAAAAAAATATAAAATCAATAACTAAATTTGCATTAAACACAGGTATGGCATTCCAAATTAAAGACGACTTATTTGATTACACTGATCAAAAAATTGGGAAACCTGTAGGTATTGATATAAGAGAAAAAAAAATAACATTACCCATGATTTATGTCTTAAATTCAGTGAAAATAAGAGAAAAAAAGTGGTTAATAAACTCAATTAAAGTTCACAATAAAAATAAAAAAAGAGTAAAAGAAGTCATTAATTTTGTTAAAGAAAATGGAGGTTTAGTCTATGCTGAAAACAAAATGAATGAATATAAAAATGAAGCACTTAAATCATTAAAAAAATTTGAAAAAAATAAATTTAGAGATGCGCTTGAGTTAACTTTAAATTATATAATATCAAGAAAATTATAATTTTAATAAAAGTATTTTGATATCTAAAACAACAATAGACAAGGTTTATCAATCAACAAAAGTTGAAGAGGTAGTTGGAGACTTTGTAAGTTTGAAAAAATCTGGTTCAAACTTTAAAGGTTTAAGTCCTTTTTCAAATGAAAAGACACCTAGCTTTATGGTTTCACCTGCCAAACAAATTTGGAAAGATTTTAGTAGTGGAAAAGGTGGAAATTCAGTTGCATTCCTGATGGAACACGAAAAATTTTCGTATCCTGAGGCAATTAGATATTTAGCAAAGAAATATAACATCGAAATTGAAGAAGTCATTACTGATACTAAAGATAAAGAACTAGCTAGTAGAAGAGAAAGTATGTATCTTGTTGTTGAAGATGCATCGAAATTTTACAGAAAAAATTTAAATTCTGAATTAGAAGGAATTTCGGTTGGAAAATCGTACTTAACAGAAAGAGGTTTTAATGATTCTTCAATAGATAAATTTGAATTAGGATTCTCGTTTAATAAAAAAAATGCATATTATTTACATGCAACTAAAAATGGGTTTTCCGATGAATATATTGAGAGGGTCGGTCTTGCAATTTTTGATAAAGGAAATATTATAGATAGATTCAGATCAAGAATTATTTTTCCAATTAAAAATTTTTCAGGAAGGGTAGTAGGTTTTGGGGGAAGAATTATTTCAGAACAAAAAAAAGTTCCAAAATATATTAATTCAATTGAAAGTGAAATTTACAATAAGAGTAAAATTTTATATGGTCTTTTTGAATCAAAAAGTGATATTGTTAAAAATGATTTATGTTATTTAGTTGAGGGATACACTGATGTAATTCAAATGCACCAATCTGGAATTAAAAATGTTGTCTCATCCTCAGGAACAGCTTTAACATACGATCAAATTTTATTAATTAAAAGAGTAACTAATAATATTGTTGTTTTATTTGATGGAGACGAAGCTGGACTAAAGGCATCTGAAAGAGGTATAGAGATGATTTTAGAGATGGGTATGGATGTTAAAGTGTGTCAATTTCCTGAGTCTGAAGATCCCGATAATTTTGTTAAAAAAAGATCTAAAGATGATGTGCTGGATTTCTTTAAAAAAAATTCTTTAGATTTTATCCGTTTCAAAGCAGATAAATTAATTAAGAAATATGGAGATGATCCATCAAAAAAATCGAAAACAATAAATGATATTGTTAAAATAATTTCAAAAATTTCAGATCCAATTAAAGTTGAAGTATATATAAATGAGTGTTCTAAGGTGATGAATATATCAACCCAGGTTCTATTTTCTTCTTTATCTCAGATAAAAAATAAATTTAAGATTATTAGTAAAAAATCTGAAAATTTTTTGATAAATACTAATGATAAGGAATCATCAACAAAAAAGGAAAGTGAAAATTTTGAACTTGAATATCAAATAATTAAAATATTACTTTTATATGGTGATTTTGAGGAGAATTTCAATGAAACTATAATTAATAAAAAACAGGATGGTAAGTTAGATGAGGAAAAAATTGTAATAAAAACCAAAGTATATGAAAAAATTTTTTTAGATCTTCAAGAGGATGAAATTGAATTCACGGATGAAAACTTTAAAAAATTATATCAAGTTTTAATTGAAAATTTTCAGGCAAATGATAAAGTTACATATGATGGAATTGTTAATAATTTATCACCAGAGTTAAGTGGTCTTGTAAGTGAAATTTTAATGGTCGATGAAATATATAAACTTCATAAATGGGATTCAAAAAGTATTTTTGTTAAGGAGAAATCAAGTTCAATTGAACAAATGGTAACTGAAACAATTCTGTCTCTCAGAAAAATATTAATAGATAAAAAAATTAGTGACCTTCAAAATAAATTAAATAAATTGGATGAAAACGAAAGTATTTTGTCTGAGGTTATTAGTTATCAAAAATTAAAAAAAGTTTTGGCCGAAAAATTAAATAGAGTCATCTAAAACTATCAGTGAATAAGCGTTAATTATTTCTTTAACATTTAGTTTTTTTAATGCCCTTTGTTTATATGTGTAAACAGTTTTAGGATTAATATTTAATTTGTCAGCAATTAAAGAATTTTTTTCTCCTTTAAAAAGAAGATTTAGTACTTCTTTTTCTCTTCTCGATAAAATTCTTTTAATACTTTTCTTATTTGAGTAATTCATTAAATTTGGCGTTCCCATAGGAATATAAATTTCCGATTTACTAAGTTTATATATTGCGTTTCTTATTTCTTTAATACTTGCTTCTTTTGAGAGAAATCCTTTGACACCTTTGTTTATAAAGTATATTTTTTCAGTATGGCTGTACTCACCAAATAGTAAAATATTATAATCTAAGCTAATAATTTTTAAAATTTTTTTGGTATTTATTTTAGATGAGATAGAGTTTAATCCAAAAACTAATACATCTATTTTATTTTTATTTAAAATTAGTTCTGCATCGCCAATACTTTTATAAGTTCCAATTAAATTAATTTCATCTGAATTTTTGAAGATAGATCTGAAACCTTTTCTTGAAATTGGATGTTTTTCAATATATATGATGTTAATCATTTTTAATAAGAGATTTAAATTTTTTTGGAATATGACAAATAGGTATAGGTAGCATTTTATGCTTATTTATATTATTAAATTTATTGTATATATCTATGAGCTCACTCTCTCTATTCGATTTTGGATTATAATTATCTCTATCTTCAATGCTCATTACCCATTCTAATTCTTCATATGAAGCTCCAATTTGATCTTTATCTGTTCTGTTGTCTGACCATAAACCGTCAGTGGGTTGAGCGTTTAAAATTTCATCTGAAACACCTAAATATTTAGCAACCTTAAAAACTTCACTTTTCATTAAATCTGCTATAGGGCTTAAATCAACTCCTCCATCTCCATACTTTGTATAAAAACCAATACCAAAGTCTTCAACTTTATTACCAGTACCAACAACTAGGTAATTATAAATCGAGGCATAGTAATATAGAGTAACCATTCTCAATCTTGATCTACTATTTGCTAAACTGTGCAAATGATTATGATTTTCTTCATGCCCACCAACACTTTTTTGAAAAACATCAAATGTATTTGATAATTCAATTGATTTAAATTCAACATTTGAAAATTTTTTTTTAAGATTTTTAATATGATTAATAGCTCTAGTTTTTTCGTCTTTTTTTTGATAAATATCCATTTCTAAACATAACAAGGGAAGACCTGTCATTGCACATAAACTTGAGGCAAGTGCAGAATCAACTCCTCCAGATACTCCTACAACAAAGCCTTTCATTTTATTGTCTAAATTGTAATTTAACAACCAATTTATAATAAAATCACTTATCTTTTTTTCAAATTTCATATTAACTATTTTTTTAGGATGTAAATTTGTTTTAAATTTTTACATAATTTAACAAATTTGAATTTATTTAAAAAATCAATTATAATATTTATTATTTCAATTTACAGTTGTAATAGAGTTCAAAATAACGCAAGTGAAATAAAAGAAATCCCAGTTGATGTTAAATTAGATAGGTTTGATAAATATTTTTATGATAAAGAAAAATATGATCTAAAATCATTAAAAGATAAATTTCCGTTTTTTTTTCCAATTAGATTTAGTGACAGTGTATGGGTAAATAGAAGAAATGATACATTAACCAGAATTTTAAATAATGAAATATCAAAAAAAATAATTAATAATTCATTGATAATTAATCCACTAAAACTAATGTTTAAGCATATTAAATATTATTTTCCAAATTATAGAATTCCAAGAGTAATAACTGTTTCAAACAATGTTGATTACAACAATAAGGTTATTTTGAATGATTCATTATTAATTATTTCAATTGATACATATTTAGGAAGTAAAAATAAAATTTATGATGGTATTCCTAATTTTATAAGATATGAAATGGATTTAAATTTTTTAACATCCCACATAATTGAAGAATTTTCAAAATATCACATAAAAAAAACAAATGATAGAACTTTCCTCTCAGAAATTATATATCATGGAAAGAAACATTATTTAAAAGATCTTTTATTACCAAATAATAATGAAAAAACTAAAATTGGATTTAATGAAGAAAAACTAAGATGGGCGAAAGAAAATGAGATATTTATTTGGAAATATTTTATTGAAAATAAACTTTTATATGACACTAACAGAGAATTGGTACATAGATTTATAAACCCTGCTCCATTTTCAAAATTCTATCTGGAATTAGATCGTGAAAGCCCCGGAAAAATTGGTCAATGGATTGGTTGGAATATAGTTAAGTCATATGTAAAAAATAACCCGACTGTAAGTTTATCTGAAGTTTTAAAAAAATCGGAATTTGAAATTTTTCAATATTCAAAATATAAACCTTTAAAATAAAATGAATAATAATAAAAAAATTGAAATAGATGTAGAATTAGATGAAAATAATATTCCAGAAAAAATACTATGGTCTTCTGATGATGGAGATAAAAGTAGTGAGGAGGCTAAAGCAATATTTTTATCACTTTGGGATTCTAAAAAAATGGAAACATTAAAAATTGATTTGTGGGTTAAAGATATGCCCTTAGATCATATGAAAATATTTTATTATCAAATTTTAAGAAGTATGTCTGATACTTTTTTAAAGGCTACAAGAGACGAGAAAATGTCTTTAACAATTAAAGATTTTTCAGATTTTTTTGCTGAAAAAATGGATTTAAAAAAATAAATTTCAGTTAGTGAACTCAGAATTTAGTTTTTCTATATAATTAATAATTTCATTTTTTCCAATGTTTTTTTTTGATGAAGTTATAAATGTTTTGGGAGTTTTAGACCAAAATTTCAATAAGCAATTTATATAATTATTTTTATGATCTTCTATTTCATGAGATTTTAATTTATCGGCTTTTGTGAAAATTATGTCAAAAGGTATTAAATTTTGATTCAACCATTTCATAAAATTTAAGTCAATATTTAAGCATTCGTGTCTGATATCAATCAAAAGAAATGCTGCTAAAAGTTGTTTTCTTTTTAAGAAATAGTTTTCGACAGTAGAATTAATTTTTTTGATTGAATTTTTGGAGAGTTTTGCGTACCCATAACCTGGCAAGTCTACTAAAAACCATGAGTCATTAATTTTATAATGATTTATAACTTTTGTTTTTCCTGGTACTTTAGAAATTTTTGCGATATTTTTTCTATCACAGATCATATTGATAAGAGAGGATTTGCCAACATTTGATCTACCAATAAAAGCGTACTCAGGAATTAAATCTGTAGGACAATGTTCAATTTTAGTATTACTTACAATAAATTCAGCACTTTTAATCAAAGTTCAATTATTTATAATTTATTATCATTGAGCCATTTGAGGAGAATTGAATTAAACTTGTCAGGGTATTCCATCATGGGCGCATGACCACATTCTTTAATCCAATACAGGGTTGATAAAGGTAGAAGTTTATGAAATTCATTTGCAACATTAGGAGGAGTTACAGTATCATTCTCACCCCATATAATTGCGGTACAAATATTCATTTTAGGAAGATCACTTGACATGTTGTGTCTTATAGCACTTTTAGCAATTGCTAAGGTTCTTATTAATTTATCTCTATTGTTAACAGTTTCAAAAACTTCATCAACAATTTCTTTAGTAGCAATTCTAGGATCAAAGAAAACCTCTTCACTTTTCTTTTTTATGTAATCATAATTTCCTCTCTGAGGATAACTGTCACCCATGGAATTTTCATATAATCCTGAACTTCCAGTTAAAACAAGTCCATTTACTGAATTACCATGGTACTTTGAATATACAAGAGCAATGTGACCACCGAGAGAATTTCCTAATAGGATAACTTTTTTTAATTTTTTGAATTCAATAAAATCGTTAAGGAAATCAGCAAATGTTTTGATTTTAGTATCACTCACTGGTAAATCATAAAGAGGTAGTTTTGGAATTATAATTTTGTATTTATTTTTTGGAAAAAAATCAATAACTCCACTAAAATTACTTAGGCCACCCATTAATCCATGAAGTATAACAATAGGATTTCCCTCGCCAAATTCAACATAATTAAATCTCCCCTCACTAATTATATTTTCTTCCATTCTCTTTTTGTTAATATTCAAATATATACATTATTAAAAGATTCTGGCAGCTAAATTTTGAAGAGTTTTGATTTGAAAAATAAAAAAAATTATTAACAATGTGGTAAAAAGTGGATAATTGTGGGAAAATAATTTTATATTTGAATAAATCTTGTATACCATATAAATGCAACATCTGATTGGTACATATGAGTGTAAAGCTGATCCTAAGGGAAGAATAATGCTTCCAGTGGCTTTAAAAAAACAGTTAATTGTCAATATTAATAAAGGTTTTGTTTTGAAAAGATCTGTTTTTAACTCATGCTTAGAAATGTATCCAAAAGATGAATGGGAGCTTTTAATGCTCAAAATAAATAAATTGAATAGGTTTAATAAAAAAAATATTGATTTTATAAGAAGATTTACAGCTGGGGTAAAACTAATTGAAATTGATTCATCGGGTAGATTACTGATTCCCAAGGATTTATTAAATCATGCTGGCATATCTAAAAATACAGTAATATCATCAGTTATTAATATTATTGAAATATGGGATAAAGAAAAGTATGAAGAATCAATAAGTGAAGCAAAATTAGACTTTCCATCTTTAGCAGAAGAGGTTATGGGAGACAAAAATAAAGAGGATGAAATATCATAAACCTGTTCTTTTAAAAAAATCAATTAGAAGTCTTATTACAAATACAGACGGAGTTTATGTTGATACAACTTTTGGTGGAGGAGGGCATTCAAAAGAAATTTTAAATTGTATTTCTGAAAAAGGAAAATTATTTTCTTTCGATTGTGATAAAGACGTAATTAAAAATTTAATAGATGATAGAAGATTTCAATTTATAAATTCAAATTTCACTTATTTAAAAAAGGATTTAAACTTAAATGGAATTTTTTCAGTTGATGGAATAATTGCAGATTTTGGTATATCATCACATCAAATTGACACTCCTTCAAGGGGATTTTCAATAAGATTTAACGGACCTCTTGACATGAGAATGAATCAGCAAGACAAAATTAATGCTTTTGATATTGTTAATAATTATTCTGAGAGAAAGTTAAAATTATTATTTAAAACTTATGGTGAAATCACCCCAGTTGGAAAATTGGTTTCAGTAATAATTTCTAATAGAAAAATTAGCCCAATAACTACAACTCGCGATTTAATCAATATAATCAAACCTTTAACCCCTTCAAGATTTTTTAGAAAATACGCTTCAAAAGTTTTTCAAGCCATTAGAATTGAGGTAAATAATGAATTGGATTCAATTCAAAAACTTCTTTCACAATCTGTTAAAATTTTAAGAGATAAAGGAAGAATTGTCTGTATTACTTATCACTCACTTGAGGATAGATTAGTTAAAAATTTTTTTAAAAATGGAGTGTTTGATAAAAATCCTCAAACTGATTTTTTTGGAAATAAAAAAAATTCTTTAAGAATTATTGGAAAATTTTTAGTTCCAAATCAAGATGAATTAAAAGATAACTCTAGATCTAGAAGTGCAAAACTTAGAATAGCAGAAAAAATATGAAGAATTTTTTATCGTTTTTAAATTTGAATTTTTTACTAAATGATGATTCATTAAAAAACTGGAGGATAATAATATTTGTCTCATTATTAGCATTAATAATGATTTACTCCGGCCATAGTGCAGAAAATAAAATTTTTAAGATTGCCAAATTAAATGAGAATATTAACGAACTGAAAAATGAATTTATTGATAAAAGATCAGAATTAATACAGTTAAAAATGGAATCTAAAATATCTCTAAAATTGAGTCATTTAGATCTTGAACCGGCAAATAAACCTCCAATAAAAATAGTTTACGAAAATTAAATGGAAAACAAGTTTCAAAAGATAAGAATTAGATTATTTATTATATCATTTGGCGTTCTTATTTTTTCATTTTTTTTAATTTTTAAAATTTTTTACATACAAATTCATGAGGGTTCATATTATAAAAAGTTAGCTAAGGAAAGAACATTAAAAAACTTTGAAATACAAGCAAGTAGGGGGAATATTTATTCTGATGACAATAGTCTTTTGGCTACTTCTGTCACAAAATATGAGATTAGATGGGATTCTAAAGTGGCATCACAAAAATTAATAAATAATTCTATTAATGAACTTTCAAAGGGTTTAAGTGAGATTTTTAAAAAACCAAAATCATACTACTTAAATTTATTAAAAGAGGGAATATTAAGATCTAATAGATATTTGTTAATTGAAAGAAATGTAAATTATTCTGATTACAAAAAAGTTAAGACCTTACCAATATTCAATTTACCCTCATACAAAGGAGGTTTAATTGTTGAATCTAAAGTTGTAAGAGCGCATCCAATTGGAAAAATTGCTGAAAGAACAATAGGATATGAACTGAAAGATCCTTCAGGTAATTATTTTAGAGTTGGCTTGGAAGGAGCATTTAGTCATCTACTTAAGGGTGAAAATGGCAGAAGGTTAAAACAAAAAATTGCTAACAACCAGTGGAAACCAATAAATGATAATAATGAAAAAGAACCAACTGAGGGATATGATTTATATTCCTCAATAAATATAAATATACAAGATATCGTTCATCATGAGCTATTAAATCAACTTGAAAAATTTGAAGCAGATCATGGATGTGCAATAGTAATGGAAACTAATACTGGAGAAATTAAGGCGATTTCAAATCTTGGAAAAACAAAAAATGGTAAGTACTATGAAAAGTTAAATTACGCAATAGGAGAAGCTCATGAACCAGGATCTACTTTTAAGACTTTTTCTTTAATAGCGGCACTTGAGGATAATTTTGTAGATGAAAATGATATTGTTGATACTGGAAACGGAATATTAACCTTTTATGATAGTAAAATTAAAGATTCAAAAAAAGGGGGTTATGGAGAAATAACAGTTTCTAAAATATATGAGGTTTCATCAAATACGGGAGTAGTTAAAATAATTAATGATAATTATAAAAAAAATCCACAAGATTTTGTTGATAGACTTTATAATATTGGAATAAACAAAATTTTAGATATCCCAATTAAAGGTGAGGCTAAACCAAAATTACCACACCCTTCAGACAAAAACTGGAATGGATTAAGTCTTCCTTGGATGTCATTTGGATACGGAGTTTTATTAACACCATTACAAATTTTAACCCTTTATAATGCAATTGCTAATAATGGTGAAATGTTAAAGCCCAGGTTTATAAATAAGATAAAAGGTTATTCTAAAATGAAACCAACAATTTTTGAAAAACAAATTTTAAATCCTTCAATATGTTCAAAACCAACATTAAAAAAAATTCAAAAAATGATGTTTAATGTAGTTGATAAAAAGTGGGGTACAGCTCATAATATTAAGGATAATCTATTTAGTATTTCAGGTAAAACAGGAACATGTCAAGTAGGATATTCAATTGGAGATGTACAATATATATCTAGTTTTGTTGGGTATTTCCCGTCAGAGAATCCAATTTATTCATGTATAGTTGTGATTCATAAACCCAATAAGAATAAAGGTTATTACGGGTCAAAAGTTGCAGCCCCAGTTTTTAAAAGAATTGCAAAAAAAATCTATAATAGAACGCCAATAGTGAGGACAATAAAGAAAGAAAATTTTGAAGATAAATATCAAAAAAAAATATTCGTATCACCTGAGGTATCTAAAAGAAAGATCTTTAAAAACTTTCTTTTGATTAATAAAGATACCTACAGATATAAGATAAACAGTTTTTCAAATTCAATTGGTCCAAATTTTAGTCATTTAAAAAAAATAAAAAATGAAGAATCTTAAGAAAATACTTTATGGAGTATCAATAGATTCTACTATTGGAATGATGGATAAGGGAGTTTGTATGATTACTTCTGATTCTAGATTAGTGAAAGAAAATTATTTGTTTATTGCAATAAATGGATCTAATTATAATGGAAATGATTATATAAATCAATCAATTGAATATGGAGCCTCTGTTATTGTGAGTGAAAATTTTCCAAGAGAAATTGACAACAAGGTGACCTATATCAAAGTTGAAAATATTAAAAAATGTTTAGCAATTATCTCAAATAATTTTTATGAGTATCCATCTGAAAAAATAAAGTTGATTGGTATTACAGGTACAAATGGAAAAACAACTTGTGCAACTCTAATGTATGAGCTATTTAATACATTAGGGTATTCAGTTGGTTTAATTTCTACTCTTAATGTTAAGTATTCAAATATTATAAATGAAGTAAAAAATACTACTCCTGACTCTTTAAAATTAAATTACTATTTAAGTGAAATGATCAAAAACGGAATAGAGTATTGTTTTATGGAAGTTTCTTCTCATGGAATTGATCAATACAGAGTCTACGGCCAAAATTTTCATATAGCAGTATTTACAAATTTAAGTCACGACCATTTAGATTACCACAAGACTTACAAAAAATATAGAGATACTAAAAAAATCTTTTTTGATAATTTATCAAGAAAATCTATTGCATTAGTCAATAACGATGATAAAAACTCAGCTTTCATGATTCAAAATTCATTGGCTTTAATAAAATCTTATGGTTTAAAATCTGACGCTGACTTCAAAGGTAAAATAATGGAAATGAGTTTATTAGGAACTCAAATTAAAATTGGGAATAGTGATTTTTGGACCCAATTAACCGGAGAGTACAATATATCAAATTTAATTGCTGTTTATTCAGTTGCTTTATTATTAAAATTAAATGATATAGAAGTATTATCTAGTTTAAGTAAGCTGAAAAATGTATCTGGTAGATTTGATATTATAAATCTATTTAAAGATAGATTTATAATAATTGATTATGCTCATACTCCAGATGCATTAATGAATGTTTTAAAGTCAATTAATAAACTAAGGTCAAAGAATGAAAGATTAATTACTCTTATAGGTTGTGGTGGAAATAGAGATGAATCAAAAAGACCAATTATGGGAAAAATTGCGTCGCACGAAAGTGACAAAGTAATTCTTACCTCAGACAACCCAAGGTTTGAAAATCCTATAAAAATTATTGATTCAATGTATAAAGGAATCCCTGAAAAATTTCAAAATAAAGTAATAAAAGAGGTAAATAGGAAGGATGCAATCAAAATAGGTGTCAATTTAATGAAGACTAACGATATATTGCTAATAGCTGGAAAAGGTCATGAAAAATTTCAAGATGTAAATGGAAAACAAATTCACTTTGATGAAAAACTCATTTTAAAAAAAATTGTTCAAAATGTTCGTAAATAAAAGAAACGAAAGGAAAATTATAGACTTATTTAAAAATAGTCATATTCTTATTTTTTATTTAATCTCATTTAGTATTTTTTCTCAGCAGGAACCCCAATATTCTCAACATATGTACAATACTCAAATCATAAATCCTGCATATGCTGGATCAAGAGGTTATCTTAGTTTAGATCTTCTATCAAGAACTCAATGGTTGAATTTAGAGGGTGCTCCAAGAACTACTACTTTTTCTGTAGATACACCAATCGGAAACTCTGAAAGGATGGGAATAGGTTTGTCTTTAACTAGAGATGAGTTGGGACCTTCAATTAATAATAGAATAAATATTGATTATGCGTATTCCATAAAATTTATGTTTGCAAAATTGACATTTGGACTAAAAGCAGGTATTAATCAATTAAATATTGACTTTTCAAAATTAAATATTTATAATGCTAATGATCCGGTAGCGCAAAATGACATTGATGATAAGATAAAACCAAATGTAGGTCTAGGTTTATATTTTAATACTGAAAAATATTATCTAGGAATCTCTGTTCCTAATTTATTAGAAACAAATTATTTTGATGACATTAATTTTAAAAATGGATTTGAATCTAAAATATCTGATAAAATTCATTATTACATAATTGGTGGATATGTTTTTGATTTAGGAAACAATTTAAAAATAAAACCATCTACAATGTTTAAAGTAGTTAACGGATCTCCTTTGCAATGGGATGCATCTTTAAACGCTTTAATTAGTAATAGTATTACTCTTGGGACTGCTTACAGGTTAGATTCAGCTTTAAGTTTTCTTGCTGGGTTTCAAATATCTCAAAGAGTTTTTGTTGGTTTAGGTTACGATTACTCGACAACAGTTATAAAGGATTTTAACGATGGTACCTATGAAATCATTTTTAAGATTGGCTTATTTAATAATAGAACGATTATTACACCAAGATTTTTTTAGTATGAAAATTTAATTTATGTTATATTATTTATTTGATTTTTTAGAAAACAGTTATAATCTTACAGGAGCCTCACTGTTTCAATTTATTTCTTTTCGAGGTGCTTTTGCTATAATTTTATCACTTTTTATTTCAACAATATTTGGAAAAAAAATAATAGGCTATTTAATATATAAAAACGTTGGAGAAGATGTAAGGCAATTAGGTTTAGATGGAGAAAACGATAAAAAAGGAACACCTACAATGGGTGGTTTAATAATCATTATAAGTACCTTGATTCCAGTGTTTTTATTGTCAAAACTCGACAATATATATATTCAAGTATTAATTATATCTACTATATGGATGGGAACTTTTGGTTTTGTAGATGATTACATAAAAATTTTTAAAAAAAATAAAAAAGGATTAAAAGGTAGATTTAAAGTTTTAGGACAATTTATTTTAGGTGTTTTTGTAGGATTAGTAATGTATTTCCATCCTGATATAACTATTAGAAAGGAGAAATATGATCAAAATGGATCAAAAATATTAGTCAGTGAAAAGTCAACTTTAACAACAATTCCATTTTTAAAAAATAATGAGTTAGATTACTCTGAAATTATATTTTGGGATAAGGATTCAACTAAGTACTCTTGGATAATCTTTGTTCCCATTGTTATTTTAATAATAATTTCTGTATCAAATGGTGCTAATATAACGGATGGAATTGACGGTTTAGCAGCTGGAACATCAGCTATTATAATTTTAACTCTTGGAATATTTTCTTGGATTTCGGGTAATATAATTTTTTCAAATTATTTGAATATTATGTACATACCTAATCTTGGAGAGATAGTAATCTACATATGCTCTATGTTAGGCGCATTAATAGGATTTTTATGGTTTAATGCTTTTCCCGCTCAAATTTTTATGGGCGATACAGGAAGTTTGACTATTGGTGCAATAATCTCAGTTATTGCAATTATGGTAAGAAAAGAATTGTTGCTTCCATTATTATGTGGAATTTTTCTGATTGAAAATTTATCAGTAATAATTCAAGTTTTTTATTATAAATATTCAAAGAAAAAAACTGGTTTTGGAAAAAGAGTTTTTTTAATGGCTCCAATTCATCACCACTTTCAAAAAAAAGGTATGCATGAGAGTAAGATAGTTTCAAGATTCTGGATTATTGGAATCATTTTAAGTGTATTAACAATTGTCACTTTAAAGTTAAGATGAAGAAAAATAGAATTGTAATACTTGGTTGTGGAGAAAGTGGTATAGGTTCATCATTATTGGCCTTAAAAAAAGGTTATAGTGTATATGTATCAGACAATGGAATAATAAAAGAAAAGTATAAAAACATACTAAAGACAAATAAAATTGATTGGGAGGAAAATAGTCATAATAAAAAAAAATTAATTGATGCTGATCTTATTATTAAAAGTCCTGGAATTAATAACAATAATAGTATAATTAAATTCTTATTTAAAAACAAAATCCCTGTTATTTCAGAAATTGAGTTTGCTTATAAGAATACTAATGCAAAATTAATTTGTATAACGGGTACAAACGGAAAGACGACAACTTCCTCTTTAATATATAAAATTCTGAAAGATTTTGGATATAATGTTGGATTAGCTGGAAATATTGGCGATAGTTTTGCTAAAAAAGTTGCAAATGAAAATTTTGATTATTACGTGCTTGAAATAAGTAGTTTTCAACTTGAGAATATAATTGATTTTAGACCAGATATATCAGTTATTACAAATATTTCAAATGATCACCTAGATCATTATGATAATAATTTTGATAAATATTTAGATACAAAACTTAAAATTTTCATGAATCAGAGTGAGGACAATTTTTTGGTGTATAATTCAGACGATAAAATATTAAAACACTCAATTGAAAATAAAAACATAAA
>MDTE01121167.1_pt1 | contig 17284 bp, 16 predicted proteins | sample 811231 | NCBI WGS metagenome assembly MDTE01 (sample SAMN05326651, study PRJNA326480) | marine metagenome | isolation source: seawater | place: Indian Ocean: Red Sea | collected 2010
AAATCTTTCTTTTAGTGGTTGCTAACTCATCGATAATTTCCATCGCACGTATTTTTGGAGCCCCAGATACAGTTCCTGCTGGAAAACCAGACAACAAAGTGTCGAATTTACTATATTTATTATTAAATTTTCCAACTACATTTGAGACTATATGCATTACATGAGAGTATCTTTCTATTTTAAATTTTTCAGTAACTTTAACAGTATTAATTTGGGAAACTCTTCCAGCATCATTTCTGCCCAAATCTAAAAGCATTAAATGTTCAGCAAGTTCTTTTTTATCTTTCAATAGATCTTTTGCATAAAAAATATCTTGTCTTTTATTTTTACCCCTAGGTCTTGTGCCGGCTATTGGTCTTATAGTTATTTGACCATCTCTTAATCTAACAAGTATTTCAGGACTTGCTCCTATTATTTGAAAATCTTTAAAGTTAAAAAAATACATGAAAGGAGAAGGGTTTGTGACTCTAAGTTTTTTATAGATTTCGATTGGATCCTTGTGCAATTTTGCTTTAAATCTTTGACTTAGAACTACCTGAAAAATGTCACCTTTTTTAATATATTTTTGTGCTTTTATTACATTATTCAAATATTTTTTCTTGCTTATATTGGATGAAACTTTAGATTTTATAGTTTTATTATTTCTTTCAAAGTAATTATCACAATTTGCTAGAAGTATTAAATTTTCAATATCAGCTTTAACATTATTATATGCATTGAAATAATTCTTAACTTTTTCTTCTTTAAAAAAATTTCTAATAAAAAAAATTTTTTTTTCTATATTATCCAATATTATGAGTGATTTAGGTCTTATTAATCTTATATCAGGTATCCTGAGATCATCTTTACATTGATTAGGTATTTTTTCAATATAACGAATTATGTCATAAGAAAAATAACCAGAAATAATTGAGCTGATATTCGGCAAATCTTTTGGCATTTTAAACTTAAAGTTTTCAATAATATGATCAACTATTTTTTTTGGTGAACTTTTTAAGATTTTAGTTTTATTATTTTTTATTTGTTTACAAATATCTCTGTTAAATTCCCATATATAATCAGGGTTTCTGCCAAGAATAGTGTATCTCCCTTTTATTTTACCTTTTTCAACTGACTCAAATATAAAACTATTTTTTTCATTTAAAAAATTATTAATTAAATTTTTTGTTTCTTTGATACCGTTTGATTTGAGAGCATGGAACAAAATTTGATTCTTTTTATTTTTATGATTTCTTATAAATTGAGAAATTGTTATATTTAGCATTACCTAAAATTATTTTTTAATCTTTCCATTGTATTTTGAAAAACTTTAATATCGTATTTTTTACTTAAATAAATGTCATAGCTTGTATAAAGAGTGTCTCTAATTTCACTGTTTGATTTTAATATATAATTTTTTAAATCTGCATTATCAATTTTTTTGTTATTGTCTATTTTTTTTATATATCCTAGATAAATATTGCCTAAAGGATCATTGATTAAAAGAAATGAGTTTTCAGGCAAAGAATAAATTAATTTGATTGCTTCAATTGAGAATTTATTATTATCATTTATTGTTTCTATTAAAATCTTCTCAATATTTTTAGATGAGGATATTTTGATCATATCTTCATATTTCAGTGTTTTATTTTGAATATCTTCTAAAATCTTTTTGTTGTAATTAAATTTAAATTGATTCCTCATACTTAAATTTATTTCATTTGAAAATTGATCTGAATTGATATCTGGTAATTTTGTTACTACATTGTGTATTTCAAATAAAAGATAATTTTCTTTATCATCTATTAAATAAACTTGATCAGTATTATTCTTTTTTCCATAAACTAAATTAAATTCTTTATCATAGGGGTAGTAATCTTTAATATTTTTTATTTCCAAATCATATTCTTGAGCTATAGAGTCAATTTTTTCATTATTTAAAATTTTGTTATCTATTTCATCAATTACTTTAAAAAATTCATCATTATATTCATTAGCCCCCAGTAAATTTTTAGGATTAATTTTTACATATTTAAAGTCTATAAAGTCTTTTTTTAGCATATCTTCATTTGTTTGAATAAATTCTTCTATTTCTTGTGAGCTAAAATTATTTTTGTAGTTCTCTTCTAGATTTATAAAGTGCATTTCAATATTTTTATTTTCGTCAAGAAACTTTTTATTAACTAAAAATTTAGGAATTATTAAACCACCATTAATATAATTAAATAAAATTTTTTGAAGTTCGCTTGATCGTAATCTGTTTTCAAATTCTCCAGCTGATATATTATTTTCCAATAAAAACTTTTCATACTTTGTACGAGAAAAATTATTTTCATTATCTAAAAAATTTTTGTTATTAATTATTTTGTCTTTTAAGGTTTTGTCAGAAAAGCTTAACTTAAGATTCTCTATTTCCATTAGCATTAATTTTTTAGAAATAAGTTGACTTAATAATTCCTCAAAAATATTTTTATCAAGATTTTCTCTAATTTGATTTTCATTTAATCCTGTCTCGTTTACATGGTTTATAAAATCAGTAACTGAAATAGTATTATTATTTATTTTTGCTACATTATTACTGTTACCACTTGTAAATACATCACCCATGCCCCAAAATACAAATGGTATCGCTATAAGCGCAACTATTAGCCAGGAAATTTTAGAATTTGTTATACTTTTAAATTTACTAATCATATAAAAATCTTTATTTATTGATTTTTTAAAAAACAAATCTATAGATTAAAATATCGCTCATGACAAATAATATATATTTTGTTGCAAATTGGAAAATGTACGGGAGTATATCGTCGTTAAATTCACTAAATAAATTAATCAAACTAATTAAAAAAAAAAAGTATAAAAAAGCTAAAATTATATACTTTCCCCCATTTACTTTAATACATAGCCTTATAATAAAATTTAAAAAAACTAAAATTTCTATTGGAGGACAAAATTGTCATCAAATTGAAAACTATGGATCCTTTACAGGTTCAATTAGTCCAAAAATGCTAAAAGATTTAGGCTGCAAATATGTAATTTTAGGGCACTCAGAAAATAGAGATGCTGGAGAAAATGATAATCTTATTAATAACAAAATAAAAATTGCTTTAAAAAAAAAATTAAAAATTATTTTTTGTATAGGAGAGAGTCTCAATCAAAAAAGAAAAAAAGCTACTTTTTCTATTCTTAAAAAACAAATTAACAAAGGATTAAACGGTATAAAAAATTTCAGCAATATTATAATTGCTTACGAGCCGGTATGGTCTATTGGCACTGGTATTATTCCCAAAACAGAGGAACTAGAATCTAATATTAAATTAATAAAAAAAATACTTCATAAAAAAACTAAACAAAAAATTCCAATACTTTATGGCGGTTCAGTGAATGACTTAAATATATCAAAACTTAAAAATGTAGATGGTATTAGTGGTTTTTTGGTTGGATCAGCATCACAAAACTCAAAAAAATTTATTGATATAATAAAAAAAACAATTAATTAAACATCATGGAGAATACTTTACTATTAATTAATATTATCTTGGCAGCCATTCTGGTAGTTCTAGTGCTTATTCAAAAGTCTGAGGGCGGAGCACTAGGTATTGGTATTTCTCAGGACAATTTTATGTTTTCAAGGTCAGCAGGTAATATTCTCACAAAATCAACAGCAGTGATTGCAACATTGTTTATAATTTGCAGCTTATCATTAACTATCATTTCCAGAGGTGAATTAGAAACAGGTGGCTCTGTTTTAGATAAAATAGAGGAAAATCAAGAAGAGACCCCAAAAATTCCAGAAAACAACAATTAATACTTTGAAATTATTCAATATCGGTCTATAACATAATTCCATGGCGCGATATATATTTGTCACTGGCGGCGTGGTTTCATCTTTAGGCAAGGGTTTGTCATCTGCATCACTCGCTTATTTATTACAGTCGAGAGGTTTTAAAGTTAGATTAAGAAAACTTGACCCTTATTTAAATGTTGATCCAGGAACCATGAGCCCATTTCAACATGGAGAAGTTTTTGTAACAGATGATGGAGCAGAGACTGATTTAGATCTAGGACATTACGAGAGATTTTCAGGTATTACAGCAAAAAAAACTGACAACATCACTACTGGAAAAATTTACAATGATGTCTTAAAAAAAGAGAGAAAGGGAAATTATCTTGGTAAGACAGTTCAAGTTATTCCACATATTACAGACCGCATAAAAGAATTTATTAAATATGATACTTCAAAGGAAGATTTTGTCATATGTGAGATAGGCGGAATAGTAGGTGATATTGAAAGTTTACCTTTTGTAGAAGCAATAAGACAATTTGCTAATGATGTAGGAAAAAAAAATGCACTGTTTATTCATTTAACATTGGTACCATATTTAAAAGCCTCAGACGAAATAAAAACTAAACCGACTCAACATTCTGTAAAAGAACTGAGAAGTATTGGTATTCAACCTGATATAATAATATGTAGATCCGAAAGATCTATCCCCTTAGAACATAGAAAAAAAATATCATTATTTTGCAATGTTGATATTAAAAATGTAATTGAAACTGTAGATGTTAAAACCATTTATGAAGCCCCAATTAGTTTTTCTAAAGAAAAATTAGATATTCAAGTACTTAATTATTTTAAAATAAATTCAAAAAAATCGAGCAATCTAAAACCATGGAGGAGGATTAACAAAATTATTTTAAATACAAAAAAACAGGTGAATATAGCAATTATCGGTAAATATGTTGAATTAAAAGATGCTTACAAATCTCTAGATGAGGCACTTACTCACGGGGGTATTGCAAATAATATCAAAGTAAGGCTTGTAAGAATAGACTCTGAAAAATTAAAATCATCAGATATTAAAAATAAATTAAAAAATATTTCTGGGGTTTTAATACCTGGTGGCTTTGGTAAAAGAGGCACTAGTGGCAAAATAGAATCAATTCGCTATGCAAGAGTAAATAAAATTCCTTTTTTTGGAATTTGTTATGGTATGCAAATGGCTATCATTGAATTTGCTAGAAATGAATTGAAAATAAAAAATGCAACATCAAGTGAGTTTGATAAAAAAGGAATTTCTATTATTGGATTAATGAATGAATGGAATAAAGAGGGTAAAAAAATCAAAGGTACTGACAAAGATCTTGGAGGCACAATGAGACTAGGATCTTATCATGCTAAATTAAAAGATAATTCTTTAATTAAAAAAATTTACAAATCAAAGACTATTAAAGAAAGACATAGACATAGATATGAGGTTAATATTTCTTATAAAGAGAAATTTGAGAGAAAAGGTCTGATTTTCTCAGGTATATCACCCGATAATAAACTACCCGAAATTATTGAATTAAAAAATCATCCTTGGTTTATAGGTGTACAATTTCATCCAGAATTTAAATCTAGACCTTTTAATCCACATCCACTATTTTCATCATTCATCAAAGCTGCTAAAAAGAAATATGCAAAATAAAATTATAAATTGTAATGGCATTCAAATTGCCAATAACAAAAAAATAACATTAATAGCTGGTCCATGCCAGCTCGAGTCTGAACAACATGCAATGGATATGTCAGGTAAAATAAAAGAAATTACATCTAAATTAAATATAGGTTTCGTATACAAAACGTCTTTTGACAAGGCAAATAGAACGAGTCTAAAAGGCAAAAGAGGGGTCGGTTTGGAAAACTCTTTGCCTGTATTTGATAAAATAAAAAAACAAATGGATATTCCAATTTTGACAGATGTTCATAATGAAACGCACTGTGAATTAGTTTCTAAACACGTTGATATTATTCAAATACCAGCTTTTCTGTGCAGACAAACAGACTTACTAATAGCCGCAGCTAAAACAAATAAAATTATCAATGTTAAAAAAGGCCAATTCCTTGCACCTTGGGATATGGTAAATGTCACAAAAAAAATTTCAGATTCAGGAAACGATAATATTTTAGTAACAGAGCGTGGAGCTAGTTTCGGTTATAATACTTTAGTTTCCGACATGAGATCAATTCCAATTATGATTCAAAATGGATACCCAGTTGTTTTTGATGCTACACATTCAGTACAACAGCCAGGTGGACTAGGGGAAAAAAGTGGAGGCCAAAGAGAATTTGTAGAATATTTAGCACGTGCAGCCTCAGCAGTTGGAGTTGCTGCAATATTTATGGAAACTCATCAAGATCCAGATAATGCTCCTTCAGATGGACCAAACATGGTTCCATTAAATAAATTAGAAAAACTTTTAGAACAAATTATAGAAATTGATAAATTAGTTAAAAACTTTAAATGAGCAAAATTTCTAAAGTAATTGCTAGACAGGTTTTTGATAGCAGGGGAAATCCAACTGTAGAGGCTGAAGTTTTTTCAAATAATTATTCATCGTCATCAATATGTCCATCTGGTGCTTCCACAGGAACATTTGAAGCATATGAGAAGAGAGATAATAATAAAAATTTGTATAAAGGTAAAAGTGTTTTTAAAGCTGTTAAAACAATTAACACAATTATTGCTAAAAAATTAATAAATCAAAATGTCCACAATCAAGAAAAAGTTGATCACATTTTGTTAAAGATGGATGGCACTAAACAAAAAAAAAAATTGGGTGCAAATAGTATGTTAGCAGTCTCTATGGCTGTAAAAAAATTATCATCAAAGATAAAAAAAATTCCTCTTTATAAAAATTTTTTAATAACAAAAAATTTTTTACTACCTTATCCACTTATGAATATAATTAATGGAGGTGTGCATGCAAATAACGGTCTTCAAATCCAAGAATTTATGATTAGACCAGATGGAGCTAAATCATTTAATCAAGCAATTAAAATGTGCTTTTCAGTTATTTATAATTTAAAAAAAATTCTTAAAGGAATGAAATTATCTACATCTGTAGGCGATGAAGGCGGTTTTGCGCCAATGATTAGTAGTAATACGCAAGCACTGAATCTTATCCTTAAGGCAATAAAAAAGTCTGGATACGTAAACGGAAAAGATATTTCAATATGTCTTGATGTTGCTGCAAATGAACTTATTAAAAAAAATAAATATGCAATTCATTCAAACAAATTTGTTTCTGCTGAAAAATCAATTAAAGAATACAAAAAATTAATAATAAAATATAAAATAAAATCCATAGAAGATCCTTTTGCTGAAAATGATTGGTTGTCATGGAATAAATTTATGAGATCAATAGACAAAAAAATACAAATTGTTGGCGATGATTTGTACGTTACAAATATTGAAAGATTAAAAGTAGGATTTTTAAACAAATCTTCTAATTCAATTTTAATTAAATTGAATCAAATTGGAACGGTAACTGAAACTTTAGAAGTTATTAAATTTGCTCATAAAATCGGCTTTAGTACTATTATATCTCACAGGTCAGGAGAATCTGAGGATACATTTATTGCTGATCTATCAGTAGGTACAAATTCAAATCAACTAAAATCAGGCTCTTTATGTAGGTCTGAAAGAGTTGCAAAATATAACCAAATACTGAGAATAGAGGAAAATTTAGGGAAAAAAGCTAGAATGCACAAATTATGATTAACAAAATTAAGAAAAATTATTTAATTGGCATTGGGACATTTTTGTTTTTGTATTTTTTCTTCAATCTATTAGATGGGGAACGTGGTTTAATTTCTCTTTTAAAAAAAGAAAACTTATTAACACAATTAAAATTAGAGGAACAAAGATTAGTAAATAATATTAAAGATTTGGAATTTAAAAATTCTATGTTAAATGAAAATCTTGACTTAGATTATATAGAAATATTAATTAGAGAAAAATTTGTTTTTAGCATGAAGAATGAAAGATTGTATATATTAAATGAAAAATGAAATTAAACCAAGGCACCCAGAAAAAGTAAAGAATCAAATTAATCCAATTAAAAAGAAACCTGAGTGGATTAGATCTAAACTTACCAACAGCAAAGAATTTTTCTTAACTAAAACATTGGTTAATAAAAACAACCTAGTAACTGTATGCCAGGAAGCTAATTGCCCAAATATAACTGAGTGTTGGAGCAAAAGACATGCTACTTTTATGATTATGGGAGACACTTGTACAAGAGCTTGCGCATTTTGTGATGTGAAAACCGGCAAACCCAATAAATTAGATAAACTAGAACCAATTAAAATTTCTCAAGCAGTTAAAAAATTAGATTTAAAACATGTGGTAATCACATCAGTGGATAGAGACGATTTAGAAGATGGTGGCTCAAATCATTTTTATGAAGTGATTAATCAAACAAGAAAAACTAATCCCAATACAACAATAGAGGTTTTAACACCTGATTTCTTAAGAAAGGGTGATGCTTATAAAAAAGTATTAGAGGCAAATCCTGATGTTTTCAATCACAATATTGAAACGGTACCTAGTCTTTATTTAAGAGTTAGACCTGGATCTAGATATTTTGCTTCTCTAGAACTTTTAAAAAATGCAAAAAAAATGAACAAAAAAGTTTTTACTAAATCAGGAATTATGGTTGGTCTAGGTGAAACAAGAGATGAAATTCTACAAGTAATGGATGACTTAAAATCTGCCGATGTTGATTTTTTAACTATTGGACAGTATCTACAACCATCTGTAAAACACTTTCCACTTGAAAGATACTACACACCTAAAGAATTTAAAGAATTAGGTGATATTGCTAAAGCAAAAGGATTTTTATTAGTTTCTTCGTCTCCTTTAACAAGATCTTCATATCACGCAGATGAAGATTTCGCCAAACTTCAACAAAACAGATTAAATAATCATTAATGCCCAAAGCTTCAGTTAAGCGATTAATTGAATGTAACAAAAAAGATTTAATAAAACTAGTTCTGGATATTGAAAAATATCCTGAATTCATACCATTTTGTTTTGATGCTAAAATATACGAAACCAAAAATGAAGGTAAGTTAACAAAAATAATTGCAGACTTAACGATTGGCAAGGGATCATTTAAAGATACTTACAAGAGTGATGTAGTTTTTAATGAAATGGAAGATACAATATTTGTTAAAAATATAGAAGGACCTTTAAATCATTTATCTAATAATTGGATATTTACTGAAAAACAGAATGGAATTACTGAGGTTACTTTTGATATAGATTTTGAAATTAAAAATAAATTTTTAAACTCTTTAATGTCTGTTTCATTTAAGTTTGGTTTGGAAAAAATAGCAGACGCTTTTCAGAAAAGAGCTGAAGAGTTATTTAACGATTCTAAGAATTAAATCTAAAGCCTTTTTAACAGTGGCTTTTTGTATTGATGATCTTTGTTTATTTTTGAATAAACACTTAATTATTCTAATTTTATTACCAGTTTTAAGACCAATGTAAACTAAACCTATAGGTTTTTGTTTAGTTCCACCTTTGGGACCTGCTATACCCGTTATTGAAACATTGATATTAGCTTTAGATATTTTTGATAAATTTTTAACCATTGCTAAACAGGTTTCATGGCTTACAGCGCCATATTTTCTAATTATGTTTCTGTTTATCTTTAAAATTTTAACTTTTGCTTGGTTAGAATAAGTGATTAGACCTAAGTTAAATACTTTGGATGCACCACTAATTGAGGTTATAGTGCTAGCAAGCAATCCTCCTGTGCACGATTCAGCAAATGAAATTTTGAGTTTTTTTTTTGCTAATTTTCTTACTAAAGATTTCATTAGATAAAATAATTACTTAAAACCATAAAACAAATTAATGATAAAACAACATAAAAACCAGCACAAACATCATCCATAATTACTCCAAAACTGTTTTTGAAATTTCTATCAAAAAAACTTACTGGAAATGGTTTTGCTATATCAAAAAATCTAAACAATATAAAACAAACACCATATAAAATTAAAGCTTCATCAGCTGACTTTTCAGTCCCATGTGATATCTCATACAGATATATTGGTATAGATTGACCTATGAATTCATCAATAACAACTTCTTTCGGATCTTTGTTTTTCTTATGTTTAATATGAGTTTCAACTGCTAAAAAAGCAAGAGTAAAGATGGTTATTAGTAGGATCAATATTACATTTGAAGATATGTTAAATACATGAAAGAAAAAATAAAGTATGATTATTGTTGCAAATGATCCAAAAGTACCAGGTATCTTTGGAATTTTTCCTAACCCAAACAATGTTACAAATAATGTATTTATTTTTTTAATCATTTTTAGTTATTGAAACTATAACTTCGCAAGCGATTGCTTTCTCTTTGCCTATTAAACCTAATTTTTCAACAGTTTTGCCTTTTAAATTAATTTGATCTTTATTTAAAGTTGTCAGTTTTGATATTGAATTGATTATTTTATCTCTATATTTAGAAACTTTAGGGTTTTCGCAAATTAAATTTATATCAAGATTATTAATTGAAAAATTAAATTTAAAAAGATTCTCTATAATTGGTTTTAACATTTTCGATGAACTTATATTTTTAAATTTTTTTGTATTTGGGTAATATGTCCCAATATCTTTTTTCCCTGTGGCTCCTAGGATTGCATCTGTGATTGCATGTAGAATCACATCCCCATCAGAATGTCCTTCCAAACCTGAATGGTAGGGTATTTTAATTCCACCAAGGTATAATTTTTTATTTCTTATTAGTTTATGAATATCGAAACCAATACCAAAAAACACTTTTTTTTGTTTAATATCTTCTGCATATGTAATTTTGTAATTATTTTTTTCTCCAGAAATAAATTTTACTTTATAATTTTTATTTAAGAATAAAGTTGCTTCGTCCTCAATTTTATGTTTGTAATTTGAAGCAAGCATAAATAAACTTTTATAATTAAATGCTTGAGGTGTTTGAGTTAAATTTACGCTTTGTTTTGACAAATTTATATATTTGTTTCGTATTTTATATTTTAAAGAGTCCGATGATTTTATAAATGGAATTACAGCCTTATTATTTTTTAGATTACTAATTAATTTCTTTAATAATTCTGTAGAAAAGTTTGGACGAGCAGCATCATGAATAAGGACATTCTTAGGCCTATATTTGTGTATTTTTTTTAAGGCAATTAGAGAAGAATCACATCGCTCCTTTCCACCAGAGTAAATCAGAACTTTATTGGTTCTGTAATTTTTGAGTATTTTTTTATATTGTTTTGGAACAACAACTATTATCTTTTTAAACAGCTTTGACTCAATAGCCCTATCTATTGAATGACTAACTAACATTTTTCCTCTATATTTTAAAAATTGCTTTGGTTTATTAGACTTTAATCTTAAACCTTTCCCAGCTGCTAATATTATAAAATAGTTATTCATGTGTTTATTTTAGATAAAATTACTATAATTTAAACTTATGCTAGATTTCATAAAAAGAAATATTTTTATTTTAATTATATTTTTTACAACATTATTGTTAGGTTTTATAACCTTTTTCACATTCTTAGACAAAAGTTTTATTAATCTTAATCAACAAAATTTAAAAATACTTTTATACACTAATTTATTTTTTTTAATTCTTTTTTTTATTTTGATTTTTAAAGAAATTTCTAATTCAATTAAAGCAAATATAAATGTAAAGGGGTCAGTAGCAAATAGAAAATATATAGTATTCTTTTCATTATTTACTTTAATACCATCTATTTTAATATCTATATTTTCTTTATTTATTTTTTCATTTGCTTTAGATAAATATTTTGATCAAAAAATAACTACTGCAGTAAATAATTCATATCAACTTGCTAGAGATTATGTTAATGAAAAAAGAAATAAAATTGAGTCAGATATAATTTTAGTAGCATTTGACTTAGACAAAAATTTTAAACTAATTGAGAACAAAAAAATATTCCAAAAATATTTAAATAACCAGCGTATATTAAGAAATTTAGATCAATTGCACATAATAAATAGCGAAAAGGAACTAATCATGACTGCTGAAGGAACAGATTACATACCTATTGATGATAGAGCTATAAACATGGTTTTAGATGACGATAGACCTTTAAAAATCATTAATGCATTTGAAAATTATTCTGGAGCAATTATTAAATTACCACAATACGAAAACTCTTTTCTTTATGTAGTAAGATATTTAGATGAAGATATTTCAAATTATTTACAAGAGTCCGAAGAGGCAGTAAATTTCTACTATACAGTTGAAGATCAGAGTACAGGTATAAAAATTTCTTTTGCTCTAATTTATGTGATTTTAGTAACATTATTATTATTTTTATCTATAACCATTGCAATAAGATTTTCTTCAAGATTTTTTGTATCTATAAATAATTTAATTACAGCATCTGAACAAATCGGAAAAGGTGATTTAAATACAAAAGTTCCTGACATTAAAACAGATATCGAAATGGAAAAACTAATTTCTAATTTCAATTCAATGATCGTAAAACTAAAGGATCAACAACAAAAATTGCTTCATACCGAAAGAATGGAAGCGTGGGAGTCAATAGCAAGAAAATTAGCTCATGAGATTAAAAATCCGCTCACCCCAATTCAGCTTACAATTGATAATTTAAGATCAAAATATATGAATGATATTAAAACAGAGAATAAAGATAAATTTGAATTGAATCTTAAAACAATAAATAACCAAATTAATCAAATTGAAAATCTAGTTAATGAATTTTCCGATTTTGCAAGAATGCCGAAACCTGTATACAAAACAAATAACTTAAAAAATGTGATATTACCAAATATAGAACTTTTAAAAAAATTAGATAAAGATATTCAATTTAATTTTAATCAAAATCAGGAAATTGATTTTAAATTTGATTTTGAGCAAATCAGTAGAGTTTGTTTTAATTTAATGAAAAACTCTGTTGAAAGTTTAAAGGAAAAAGGTAAAAAAACCACTAATTTTAATAAAAATATTGATATAGAAATAAACGATCATATTGATTATATATCTTTTAAAATTACTGATACAGGATTGGGTTTTAAAAATATAAATACAAGTGAATTAACAAAACCATATTTTACAACAAAGGCAGATGGAACAGGACTTGGATTATCAATTGTTAGTAAGATTATTAATGACCACAATGGTATACTTACTTTTACTAATCTTAAAAACGGAGCAGAAGTAGAAATAAAATTTTATAAATAATTATGTCAAATGAAATATTAATTGTAGACGATAATCCAGATATAAGAAATATTTTGAATGAGTTAATATCTGATCTTGGATATTCAACTCGTATAGCAGCAAACTATCATCAGGCCTTAGCTGAAATAGACAAAAAATTACCTGATGTAGCTCTTATAGATGTTAAACTTAGTAATACTGAAAATAATGAAGGACTAAAATTATTAGATCATATAAAAAATAAAAATAAAGATATACCTGTTATTGTAATTTCTGGTCATGCCAATATTGAAATGGCGGTTGACTCCTTAAGATTAGGGGCATTTGAGTTTATTCAGAAACCCTTTGATAAAAATAGATTAACTAATTTTATAAATCGTGCAATTGAACATTTTAATCTTAAGAAGGAAAATCGATCTCTTAATGAAAAGCTATTTAATTCATTTGATATCATTGGTAGTAGCAAGAATATTGTAAATATTAAAGATCAAATTAATCATCTAGCCTTATCTGATAGCAGAATTTTCATAACTGGACCAATTGGTAGTGGCAAAGAATTAGTTGCAAGAAAAATTCATTCGTTTTCAAAGAGAAAAAATAAACCATTCATAATAATAAATGGTGCTTTGCTCAATTCCGATAAATACGAAAGAGAATTATTTGGGGAAGAGCTTACAGATGGTTCGATTATTTATGGTGCTTTAGAAAAAGCTTCTGGGGGAATATTATTAATTGATGAAGTTACAGAAATACCTCTTGAAACTCAATCAAAAATTTTAAGAGTTTTGATTGATCAGAAATTTAAGAGAATAAATGGAAAACATGACATTAATGTTGATGTCAGAATAATTTGTTCAACCAATAAAGATTTAACTTATGAAATTCAATTAGGAAATTTTAGAGAAGATTTATTTCATAGATTAAATGTTTTTAATATAAAATTAGATCCACTCAATAAACGGATTGAAGATATACCATCACTTTTTGAGTATTTTATGTTAAAGTTATCTGAAATATACAATATTAAAAAAATTGAAATTAACGATTATAATTATCTTTTAAATTACGATTGGCCTGGAAATGTAAGAGAATTGAGAAATTTAGTAGAAAGAATTATAATTTTATCTCCTGGTCAAAACCAGGACAAAATAAATGAAATAATTAAAGAGTCTTTAACAAAAGTTGTAACACATGAATTTAATATATCCGAAAATCTGTCTTTCACTTTAAGAGAGGCAAGAGAAAATTTTGAGAAAGAGTATTTAACATCTCAACTTAAAAAATTCAGTGGAAATATATCTAAAACTGCCAAATTCGTTGGAATGGAAAGATCTGCCCTCCATAGAAAATTGAAACTACTAGGAATTAAAGAATTTAATTAAATGAATATTGTAATTTGTGGTGCTGGAAGAGTAGGTTCTACTATAGCGAAACTTTTAAGTGATCAAAATCATTCTATAACAGTTATAGACCAATCTAGTGATGATATACAAAAAATTAACGAAACATTAGATGTTAAGGCAATTGTTGGAAAAGCGACGTCTCCAGCGATACTTGAAAAAGCCAATATATTAGAAGCAAATATGATTATCGCTGTTACAAGAAATGATGAAATAAATATGCTGATTTGTCAAATTGCACATTCTCTGTTTAAAATACCAAAAAAAATTGCAAGAATTAGAGCTCAAGAATATTTAGATCCAAAATTTTCTCAACTATTTAATAAAGAAAACCTACCAATAGATTTTGTTATATCACCTGAAATTGAAATAGCCAAATCTATTCAAAGAAAATTAGAGTCGCCAGGTGCTAGTGATAATGTTCCATTTGCTAATAACAATATAAGACTTTTAGAAATAGAAGTTGATGAAAGATGTCCAATTAACAACATAAAATTAAATGAATTAACGAATAAATTCCCTAAACTAAATGCAAATATTTTAGGTGTAGTGAGGGACAATAAATTTATATTTTTAAAAAAAAACGATGTTATGAAAAAGCATGATAATGCATATGTGGTTATCAACGCATCGCAAATACAAGAGACATTAGAGGCTTTTGGACATAATGATCCTATTTCAAAAAAAATACTTTTGATCGGAGGTGGAAACATTGGGTACAATTTAGCAAAATATATTGAGTTATCTACAAACGATACCAGATTAAAAATAATAGAAAAAAATAAAGAACGAGCAGAATTTTTAGCAAGTGAACTAAGTAACACAATAGTTATTAATGGTGACGGATTAGATGAAGAAGTTTTGAAAGAAGCTAACCTTGATGAAACAGAGACTGTTATTGCATTAACTAATGATGATGAAGATAATTTAATGGTAGGTGTTTTGGTTGAAAAATTTTCACAAAATAAAAGAACTATGGTCTTAACTACCAAACCAAATTACAGTTTGTTACAAACATCTTTAAACATTGATGATCTTATTGACCCAAGAATGAATACAGTTTCTAGTATTTTAAAACATGTTCACAAAGGAACAATCGAGTCAGCCTATTCAATACTAAACGGTGAATATGAAGTTATTGAAGCTGAAATAATTGAGTCCTCTGATTTAATTAATAAAGAACTTAAAAAAGCAGACCTTCCTGAAGAGATAAAAATTGGTGCTGTTCTTCGTGGAAAAGAAGTAATTATACCAAGATCAGATTATATATTTAAAAAAAATGATATAATAGTACTCATTGCAAAAAAAGAACAAATACCACTTATAGAAAATATTTTTAGAATTAGTGCTATTTAAATTTTAGATGTTCAAACTAAGTTTTATTTATATAGGTTCATTTTGTTTTATTCTTTCTTTATTATCTTTTTTTAATATTATTTATTCTTACTATTTTGAGATTTTATATAATATTGAAATTTACATTTATACTTTAATAATCTCATTAATATTTGCATCACTTTTTTTTGTAAAAAAAAATGAATTAAAAAAAATTTCTATATATGAAAAGATCATTTCCGTAGCTGCCGGATATTTAATATTACCGTTAATAATATCTGTACCATACTATTTTGGTTTGAGTAATTTGTCATTTCTAAACAGTTATTTTGAATCTGTTTCAGGTTTTACATCCACAGGTTTTACAGTTTTTGAAAATGTTAAAAATTTAGATCAGAGTATTTTAATATGGAGATCTACCTCTCAGTGGTTCGGTGGTTTATATTTTTTAATATCAATATTATTTTTAATAGACATCTATGATGCAAATTATAAAAAAATATTAACCAATTTTATTTCTCTCGATATTATAGAGACAATAAAACAGTCTACTAAAATACTTTTAGTATACATGTCAATTACATTAGTGCTTTTTCTCATTTATAAAATAATTAGCTTAAGGTCCTTTGATGCATTTAATCTTTCCTTAAGCGTAATTTCTTCAGGTGGTTTTTTGATTGTTAATAACCTTAATGAATTAATTCAAACTAATTTTCAAATATACATATTTTCATTTTCAATGTTGATATCTTTCTTTGGAATATTGTTGCCCTATAATATTTTATTTCTAAAAAAAAAAGATCTTTCAGTTTTTACCGAAGATTATTATCTATTATCTTATCTTATGTTTTTAGTAGCTTTATTTTTTATTTTTTTTAATCAAGAAAATAATTTTTCAACTACATTATTTTCATTAATAAGTAGTATTTCGAATATTGGCTTCTCTTTTGATGTTAATCAAAAAAATAATTTTATTTTTTTACTTTTAGTTATAATTGGTGGTTCATTAGTTTCTACAAGTTCAGGTTTAAGATTTATGAAAATTTACCTTTTAACCAAATTTTCTATAAATGACATGCTTTCACATTCAAGACCTAAACAAATTATTTTAAATAAGATTTTATTTTCTAAAGTAAAAATTAATTCTGATGATATTAATAAATATTTTTTTAACATAATTATTTTTATTTTATCTTTAACTATTCTTATATTTTTGATGTCACTATTTAAAATAGATTTTGAAAACGCATTTAAATTGTCTGTTCTGACTTTAATGAATACAGTCAACTCAAGCTTGTATGGACTTGAGAATATTAATTTTGCAGATTTTAGTGGTTCTTTAAAAGTTATTATAATTTTATTTATGATTATTGGTCGTATTGAATTTATATCTATTTTAATTTTATTTAAAAAATTTGTATTTAAAAATTAAATGTTGTAATAATCATATTCTTTTGCGCCCTTAGCTCAGCTGGATAGAGCAACGGTTTTCTAAACCGTGGGTCGGAGGTTCGAATCCTTCAGGGCGCG
>MDTE01068164.1_pt1 | contig 17281 bp, 13 predicted proteins | sample 811231 | NCBI WGS metagenome assembly MDTE01 (sample SAMN05326651, study PRJNA326480) | marine metagenome | isolation source: seawater | place: Indian Ocean: Red Sea | collected 2010
GATACGAAAATATATTGTTAAATACAACAATTGGCGACTTGAATATCCCAAACCCGATAGGCCTTGCTGCAGGGTTCGACAAAGACTGTAAATCAATTTTGGGACTCGAATCCATGGGGTTTGGTTACATCACTGTCGGTACTGTCACAAAAGACCCACGATACGGAAATCCAAAACCAAGAATCATGAGACTTCCTTCTGAAAAAGCACTCGTTAATTCACTCGGATTTCCTGGAAAAGGATTAGACTCCGCGATTCATCACTTGAGAGATCTGGAGCCTCCCCGCAACGATTCAAAAAGAGTGATTAGTATTTCGGGAACGGAAATAACCGACATAAGAGACTGTCATATAGCCCTAGAACCATTCGTCTCTGCTGTTGAAATAAACATAAGTTCCCCCAACACTTCTGGACTTAAGATTTTTCAAGAACCTCAAAACTTAGGGAACTTACTTGAAACCATAAATGAGTCGCGAAACAAACCATTATTCGTAAAATTACCCCCATTTGATGCCATTAACCAAGAGGAATCGCAGGAACGTATTTTTGAACTCGCTGATAAATGTGCCAGTTTTGGGGTCTCTTCCGTTACCGTCTCAAACACTTTGCCGGTTAAAAATTCGGATCTCGCGATAGGTCAGGGAGGTTTGAGTGGTGCTCCATTATTTGAAAATACAATTGCAATGGTAAAAGCGATTTCAAACCAATTTGGATCAAAACTCAAGATAAATGCCTGTGGTGGAATATCCAACGGAAAGCAAGTTTATCAAGCCTTAGCATCTGGAGCATCAAGCATTCAGCTCTACACTTCACTTGTCTACGAAGGACCGTCCCTTATAAAAAGAATGAAAAAAGAATTGGCTACCGAAATACTAAACATGAAATCTGCCGACTAACCCAGTCATTTAAGAAATTCATCTACCTCAAAACGCATTGGCATGGAGTCTTGGGCACCTCGTCTAGTAACTGATAAAGCTGCTACAGCACTGGCAAATCTGCAGCATTCCGACATGGATTTTTCTCTCTCAGATATACCTACAGCTAAACCTGCGACAAAAGCATCTCCTGCAGCCACCGTATCAATTGTTTCTACAGAGAAACTAGGAAGGAGTTGTGGGGTGCCCTCAGAGATGAACACCACACCATCAGAACCAAGCGTTATAAAAGGCATAACTTCACCATCGGTAATATCCATTATTTTTTTGCAGGCAATAAAAGCATCCTCAGGGCTTCTAATATTGGTGTTAATAAGAGCTTCTGCTTCCAAGTGATTGGGGGTTATATATGAACACAGTTTCATCAATTCAAAAGCGTTGGCATTTGCCGGCGCTGGATCCCAAAACACTGGAACATCAATGGACTTAGCATAATTGGCAACAAATAAATTCAATTCATGAGGTATTTCATTTTGTAACAACACAAAATCAGCACCGTCCAAAGCTTCCTTTGCTGCCTTCTCCTGTTCTGATTGCCCTGTAAAATTGGCACCGTAAACAGCTAAAATGGAGTTTTCCCCCCTATGATCTACCGATATCAAGGCAACACCAGTTCGAACATCATTATCAATATAAACGTGTGAATCATCTATTTTGGAAGACCTCAGGGCAGCTTTGAGATCAGAACCAAAACCATCTTTCCCTACCCTGCCTACCATCCTCACATCAATCCCCAAATTGGCACAGGCTACCGCTTGATTTCCGCCCTTACCACCCGGAATAGTCCTGAAATCACTACCCGGTAACGTCTCACCTGGCCGTGGAATGGATTCCCCTACGGCCACGAGATCCATATTTAAGCTGCCAACAATCACGCCCATCACATTGTTAGTTTTAATTCCCAACTCCACCTATTCTCCTTGTCTCTAAAAGTTGATCAATATATCGCGCAACACCATCTTGTTCAACGGAGAGGGCCACATCATCAGCAACGTCTATAACTACTCCTTCAGAATCCCCTATAGCGACCCCCAACCCAGACCATTTCAACATGTTCACATCGTTAAATCCATTACCAAAGGCTAAAACTTCTTCAGACTTTATCCCATGTTTTTCGCAGATCCAATCCAAAGCTTTTTCTTTCCCAGCCTCAGGATTTAAAAATTCACAGTAGTTTGGTAAAGATCTTGTACTATAAACATATCCATTCAACTTCAAATTCATCTCTTTTTCTATCCTCTCAACATCACCCTCTTCTCCAACCGCCAAAACCCTGTAAGGATCTACTTCCAGAGAACACAAATCCGCCACTAATTTAATTTCCACGCCGTTCCGTTCAGAATAATCTCGGGCCCATTTAGTCATTCTTTCCACACAGATAAAATCTTCCACGTAAGCTACCTTTTCTACTTCCCAACCCTTCAAACCCTTATTGATGGCAATTAGTCGTTCTCTGTCCAAAACCCTAGTCCAAACAGGTTGGTTCCCATTAATTCCGGTTATCAACGCCCCTTGAAAGGAAACTAAATAGTCAAGGACATCTAACTCGTTCACTATGGGATCCGCGGATTTACGGCTCCTCCCAGTAGCAATTACAACAATAGTGCCGGCATCTTTACATTTGTTCAAAATTGACTTGGTGTAATTAGATATAGTTCCTCCTGACACTTTTAAGGTCCCGTCAATATCTAGTGCTATTAGTTTGAACATAATATTCTTGGCCATCTGATTAAGGATTTGGACCGCTCACAAGTTGCGTATAATATATTGAATCATATTTAACAAATGTCCATAGTGCTAAAACTCTTTAGGAAAGCAATTGTTGAAATCCCCTAGAATTTTATTTTGGATAATAATATTGCCCATCGTCGTCTATGTAATGTACATAGCCGTAACTAATAATTAGCATGGCCAACATTAAGGAGAAAGAGATGTCCAAAACAAAGGTATTAGTGACAGGTCTCGCAGGAAAAATTGGTAGCATAATCAGAAAAAACCTATCCACTAAATACGAATTGTCAGGTTTAGATCTTAAAACCGTACCAGGCTATCCAACGGTGGTCGCAAATTTATCAGATTATGACAAAATAGTACCGGCATTTGAAGGAATCGATACCGTAGTACACCTAGCCGCAGATCCTAATCATCAAGGTAGTTGGGAATCAAACCTGGAACATAACATTGTCGGTACAAGAAATGTATATGAGGCAGCAAGGAACGGCGGTGCTACTAGAGTTATATTTGCAAGCAGCAATCACGCAGTAGGATTTCATCCCCTGAAAGATAACCCGTACAAACAGATATATGATGGCGATTTTAAAAACATACGCCAACCAATGCCACCATTAACCACAAACATGATTCGTCCCGACGGATATTACGGTGTTAGCAAAGCATTTGGAGAATCCCTTGGTAGCTATTTTCATGATGAATACGGACTATCGGTAATTTGTATAAGAATCGGCTGGGTTATGGAACCAGACGATCCAACATTCGCACCATCCGCTCTATCTCTGTGGATGAGCCACCACGACACAGCTAAAGTTATCGAGAGATCAATTGACGCCCCTGAATCAGTTGGATATGCGACCGTATACGGTATGTCAGACAACACCTACGGCATATGGGACTTAGAACCCGGAAAAAACATCATAGGATATGAACCAGATGACAACGCCGGTACATTTTGGGAGAAACAATCTGGTCGAAACGTTGTAATGGAATCCGGAGACCCACAAAAATAACGCCATCCGCTTTTTCAACAAGCACAAACCTAATTAATTTTCTTCAAGGCCTTACAGCCATGTCTACTTGTTTGTGATTGTTAACAAATTTTTGTAATATTTAAAGCCCTAAGTCACTACTTAAAAAGCCATCAAAGGAGTTGATCATTGGCAACCAAAACTTCGACTGACTTTTCTGCTATAGGTAAGAGACCAGTACGACATGACGGTATTGATAAGGTCACAGGTAAAGCTTTGTATGGGGCTGACTTAAATTTGCCGGGCATGCTATACGGCAAAATATTAAGAAGTCCACACGCCCACGCCAGAATAAAGTCGATAGACCTATCTGCAGCCCAGAAACATCCCGCGGTACGGGCAATAGTAACCTCAAACGATCTAGCTCCATTGCCAAACAAAAGTGAAGCCATCGGAGAAGATCTTTACGCGAATATGAAATATGTAAAAGATCGCATACTTGCATCAGACAAAGTGTTGTTTAAGGGGCATCCTATAGTAGCAATAGCAGCAGCCAGTCTGCATGAAGCCGAAGAATTATTAGGGCTAATAACCATTGAATACGAAATTTTAGAATCGGTAACCGATGTCGAAGCGGCCATAGCTGACAATGCTCCAGTACTTCATGAACATATGACCTCTTCATCTTTCGATGGACGTGATACGAAAGGTACAAACATTGCCAGTCATGAACAATATGTGCTTGGCAACACAGATGAAGGTTTCAAAGAAGCAGATTTAATTCTAGAAAGAGAATACCGAACGAAAACTGTTCACCAAGGGTATATTGAGCCCCAAAATGGGACCGCTTGGTGGAGAGCAGATGGATACGTAACAGTGTGGTGCAGTAGTCAAGGACATTTCGGAATAAGAGATGCCACCGCTACGGTCTTGGGTATCCCTGTTTCGCGAATCAATGTCGTACCGATGGAGATAGGTGGCGGATTCGGAGGTAAGTTGCCTCCATATCTAGAGCCTGTTGCGGCCTTATTATCGAAGAAATCGGGAAGCCCAGTAAAGATGTTTATGACCAGAACTGAGGTCATTGAAGCAACTGGACCAACCTCAGGAAGCTATGTACGTGCCAAAATAGGATTCACAAACACTGGCAAAATAACAGCTGCCGAATCTGAACTTTACTTTGAAGCAGGAGCTTTCCCAGGATCTCCCATTGGAGGGGCAACAGCATGTATGTTGTCACCGTATAACATAAAAAACCTTAAGCTTGATGGTTACGACGTAGTTGACAACAAGCCGAAGACAACAGCATATAGAGCGCCCGGAGCCCCCATAGGAGCCTTCGCCATCGAGACGTTGGTGGATGAGGCTGCCGCAAAATTAAATTTAGATCCCATCGACCTTCGATTACTTAATGCAGCGAAAGAAGGCACTAAACGAGCTGATGGACTCACTAATGCAAAAATAGGAATGATAGAAACCGCCGAAGCCGTAAAATCCAGTTCACACTATAAAAGTGATTTGGGAAGCAACGAAGGAACTCTTCGCGGCAGAGGGATAGCGATGGGTTTTTGGAGAAATAACACCGGACCCGCAGCATGCACCGCCACAGTAACGCCAGATGGTACAGTTAACCTTATCGAAGGGTCAGTTGACATTGGAGGTTCCAGAACAGCAATATCACAACAATTAGCTGAAGTATTAAACATACCAGTCACTGATGTTAATCCACAGATTGGAGATACTGATTCAATTGGATACACTTCGGTTACAGGCGGAAGCGGCGTAGCGTTTAAATCAGGGTGGGCCGCCTATGAGGCAGCACAGGAGATCAAGAAGGAACTACTTACAAGAGCAGCCTTGATATGGGATACAGAAGTAAATCAAATTGAGTATGTTAATGGATCAGTGAGGCACAAATCTGATCCAGAATTAACTTTAACATTTAAAGAAATAGCAGCGGGGTCAAACGGTACAGGCGGCCCTATAGTCGGCAGTGCTGGAGTAAATCCTACAGGGGCTGGAGGGTCATATGCAGCAATGTTAATTGACCTGGAAATTGATCCAGATACCGGAAAAACTTCAGTTTTGCGGTGCTCAACATTTGCGGATGTAGGTAAAGCAATACATCCTGACTATGTAGAAGGACAAATACAAGGGGGAAGCGTTCAGGGAATAGGCTGGGCCTTAAATGAAGAATATTTCATGAGTGACGACGGCAAAGTCGTGAATTCTAGCTTGCTGGACTACAGAATGCCAACAAGTCTGGACTTGCCGATGATAGATCCGGTCATCATAGAAGTACCCAATCCAGGCCACCCTTTCGGAGTAAGAGGCATTGGGGAATCGCCATTAGTACCACCGCTGGCAGCAGTAGCTAACGCTGTACATGATGCAATAGGGATACGCATGACCAGCCTTCCGATGTCACCCGGAGTAATTAAAAGAGAAATAGACCGTGAATAAATAACACGTATTCAACATATGAAAGATAAATTAAATACACCAATAAATATTCAAGAAAAGAGGTAGTAGGAATGGCAAAGCAATTTCAATTCAGAGAAGGTGCTAGAGAGCAACTTATGGAAGGGATTGATCTGATGGCAAAAACCGTCGGAATAACTCTAGGCCCTAATGGACGTAACGTCGTTTTAGACAAAGAATTCGGACCCCCACAGGTGTGTAGTGACGGTGTCACAATTGCAAAAGAAATAGAGTTGGAAGAACCTTTTCTTAACATGGGAGCCCAACTTCTGAAAGAAGCCGCATCTAAGACCAATGACGCTGTTGGTGATGGAACGACTACCTCAACTATACTTGCCCAAGCGATCTTGAAAGCAGGCTTTAAGAATGTAGCTGCTGGAGCTGACCCAATGGTATTAAAAAAAGGAATAGATAAAGCCGTAGATGCAATAACCGCCGAGCTTAAGTCAATGTCTAAAGACGTAACTGACGAACAACAGATAGCCCAAGTAGCAGTCTTATCGGCACATGAAGAGGAAATGGGTAACTTGATAGGTTCTGTGATAAGCAAAGTAGGAAAAGATGGCGTTGTCACAGTTGAGGAATCAAGGGGATTGGCCTACGAAGTCGAATATGTGGAAGGTATGGAAGTCGACCGAGGGTATTTATCTCCCTATTTTGTCACCGATCAAGAAAAAATGGTGGCCGAACTATCAGAACCCTACGTTCTTTTAACTTCCGAAAAAATAACAAGCGCCGAAGAATTAGTGCCATTTCTTGAAAAATTTTCCGCGATCGGCGGAAATCTTGTAATAGTGGCTGAGGATATTGAGGGTCAAGCACTGGCAACACTCGTCGTCAATAAAATGAAAGGCACGATGAACTGTATCGGCATAAAAGCCCCCGCTTTTGGAGATAGACGAAAGGCTATCCTTGATGACATGGCTACATTGTTTGGGGCGACCGTCATAAGTTCAGAAACAGGAAGAAAACTAGATTCGATTGAAGTCACTGACCTAGGAAGGTGCAGAAGGGTAATCTCCACTAAAGATGACACTACATTCGTTGAAGGAAACGGAAGTACAGAAGAAATAGAAGCACGCGTCAGCAACATCAAATCACAAGCCGAAGAGACGAGTTCAGATTATGATCGTGAAAAGCTGGAAGAGAGAGCCGCAAAATTGTCCGGGGGGGTTTCTGTGATACGTGTAGGCGCTTCAACAGAAATTGAATTAAAGGAGAAGAAACAAAGACTAGAAGATGCTTTGTCGGCAACAAGAGCAGCAATGGAAGAAGGTATCCTCCCTGGGGGTGGAACTTCCCTAATCAGAGCTTCTCAAAAAATACGTGGAAGCTTCACAAATGGAACTGATGAGGCAACTGGAGCCAACATCGTTTTTGATTCGGTCTCAGCTCCTGTCGAACTTCTCGTGAACAATGCAGGGTTCAGCGGACCAGTTGTTGTGAATGCCGTACAAGAAGGATCTGACGACTTTGGATTTGACGCCGAAAAAAATCAATACGGAAGCATGTACGAACTCGGTATAATAGACCCCGTCAAAGTTACGAGATCCGCATTAGAGAATGCCGCAAGCATTGCTGGAATGGTACTGACAACGGAATCGTTAATTACTGAATTAGACCCACCGAAATTACCCGCCCCTTTTGATGACTAGGTTTAAAATATCTTGATCAAGGATTCTAAACTGGGAAAGTAATGTGACGGACAAAAATTCATCAGAAAGTGATATTACGATTGATGTTAAAAATGTGAGCAAGTCTTTCGGGCCTCACAGGGCTGTTCAAAGCCTTTCTTTTTCAGTCAAACGAGGAGAAATTGTTGGGTTTTTAGGCCCAAATGGCGCTGGTAAAACAACAACGATGAGGTTGTTGACATCGTATTACACACCTGACACAGGGCAAATTCTCATAGATGGAATCGACAATTCCCAACAGGATATCCAAACACGCCGAAGTATAGGTTACCTTCCCGAAAATAACCCCCTATATGAGGATCTTCTCGTTAGAGAATACCTAGACTTCATTGCCGACTTAAGAGGCATGTCTGGAAAAGAACGCAAGAAAAACACGGAGCGGACCGTAGAAGAAGCCGGCCTCAGGGAAGTCTACCATCGCCCAATTCATGAATTGTCGAAGGGTTATCATCAGAGAGTCGGATTGGCAGCTGCAATCATTCACCGACCTTCAATACTAATCTTAGATGAGCCAACTGAAGGTCTTGATCCTAACCAAAGAATTTCTATGCGGGACTTAGTTAAATCACTAGGTCAGGAAAGAACCGTACTTGTAACAACCCACGTAATGCAGGAAGTGGAGACTACATGTGAAAGAGTGCTGGTTATTAACCAGGGGCACTTGGTCGCAGACAGCCCAGTGGAAGAATTACTGCAACTCACGCCAGGATTGCGAAAAATCTACATTGAGGTAGAAGGGGCACACATCGAAAAAGGACTTTCCTCACTACAATCAGTTGAGTCATTTCAGCGAATGGACCCCGTAGGAAACAGAAAGAGGTACGAGATTAATCTATCCGGCAGTGAAGATCCCCGTCCAGAAATATTCAGATTGGCTGTCAAACAAAATTGGACCCTATGGGATCTCCATGAGGAAAGAATGCGTCTAGAAGACGTCTTTCATTCTCTTACCTCCAAGAAATATTCCGGAATGGAAACAGTATAATGAGATCGCCATTTGTAGCACTCCTACGTAAGGACATAAAAGGTTACTTCGACCAACCTACCGGTTACATACTAATAGTTGTATTCGTGTCAATGCTGTCATGGGCATACTTCAAGACCGCTCTTTTGATCGGAGAAGCATCTTTACGGCCTTTATTCACGGTAGAATTCGCTATCGATAGACCTTCATTACCCTGGCTAATGACTCTGTTCATACCAGCCGCAACAATGAGACTATTATCTGAAGAACAAAGGGATGGCACGTTAGAAACATTGTTAACTCAACCCATTAGGGGATGGGTCGTCCTATTAGCCAAGTTTCTTTCCGGATTGATTTTTGTTTCTATTGCCATACTATGCACACTTGGTATCCCTATATCTATTATGAACGCAGGAAACCTCGACTGGGGTGCAGTAGTTTCCCAATACATAGGCAGCATATTCTTGGCTGGGGCCTTAGTCTCAATAGGATTATTCACCTCCAGCCTAACCAGGAATCAAATAGTGGCCTTTATCCTAGGACTAACGCTAAGTATGCTGCTAATGATCGTTGGACTTGAAATAGTTGCGGTTACACTTCCTTCGAATGTGGCTAATTTGCTCCAATTACTAAGTCCGTTAACACATTTTGACAACGTTGGAAGAGGCATTATAGACCTCAGGGATATATTGTATTTCCTAGCTCTGATATCTACTTTTTTAAGTGCTACATTCCTTATTTTAAGAAGCCGCACTCTCAGCCATAAAACCCCTCAATACAGAAATTTACAACTCGGGGTTACCGGGCTGATTATTTTGAGCCTTGCGGTAGGATGGTTTGGCACGTCCATAAAGGGGCGTATGGATCTAACAGAAGACAAGATATTCAGCTTAGACAACGCCACGGTTGAGATCTTGAAAACTCTCGATGATCTAATGACTGTTGATGTGTACCTGTCCAAGGACCCACCAGTGCAAGTGTCCCCGGTGTCCAGAGACATTAACGATTTTCTCGATGACTTTGAATCTAGCGCAGATAACATGGTTAAAGTAGTTAGGCATTATCCTGAAGATAACGAAGAGGATCTGAAGAAGGCTGATGCTGCCGGAATCCCAGCGGTTCAGTTCAACGTGAGATCACAAGGTGAACTACAAATAAAAAATGGGTACATGGGCATTGTTCTAACCTACCTCAATAAAAGGGAAATAATACCCTTCGTAGAAAGTGTGGATGGATTCGAATATAGGTTGGCCATACTGACTAATAAGATGATCACGGAAGAAATCCAAAGAAAAACTGTGGGCTTTCTCACTGGCCACGGAGAAATGGAAGTTCCTAATGAACTATCTGCATTTGCATCAGTGTTAAGCCAGCAATACAACGTGGCTCCTATAGCCCCTAATGATGACGGTAAATTAAATCTATCTGACATAGAAATATTGGTTGTAGCTTCACCGAAAGAACGAATTAGTGAACAAGAAAGACAAAATATAACTGAGTTTATCAATAATGGAGGTAAAGCCTTCTTTAATATCGAACCAGTATTAGTGGACTTTCAGCAATTGGGGGGATTAAAGAACCGCGATAGTTTCAGCGATTACATCCAGAAACATTTTGGTGTCATTGTTGAAGACAATTTGGTTTATGACTTGCAGGCCAACGAGACAATTTCATTTTCCACTGGCGTTTCTGGCAATGTGTTTCTACCATATCCCTATTGGGTCAAATCTCAGGTATTAGATCGAAAGGTAGGTGGCGACGTGAGAACTGTCGTCATGCCTTGGTCAAGTTCCATTGGAATATTAGATCTACCCGGATCTCAATACAACATTCAACCCTTGATTGCCACTACCGAATACGCAGCAATCGACGAGACCTATCGGAATTTGAGTCCTAATTCCCCCGTACTATCCGACCCTCTCCAAACCACTTTCTTCAAAAGCGATCTAGCAGTTACAGCTGAAAACCAGGCTGGTTCACGTGTCGTAATAGTCGGAGACGCCGATTGGATATCACAAGATGCTATTCAGCGATTCAGCGGCAATGCCCTTTTGGCACTCAACCTCCTTGACTGGCTTGCCCAGGAAGATAATTTAGCTTCAGTGAGATCAAAAGTTGTACTGCAACGAAGCCTTATTTTCCCTTCTAAAACTCATAAAAACATAGCCCAATATGCAAATATTGGGGGTATACCCATACTGTTGATCGTGTTGGGTGTACTCAGGTATCTACAAAGGATGAGTAAGGGTTTTGCTAACCCATGGAGAAAGTCAAAAGATACCACCATCGCAAAAACTGATCTTGATTCCAGTGAAGGAAGGTCAGAATAATGAAGAGTAGGCAAGTTGGATACGTACTAATAGCCTTAATATTGTTGGGAGTGGGTGGTTTGATCGCAAGGATAATCACGGACAGCAGTAATCAATACGTAATGAAGGGACTGATGCCAATTTCTGGAGACGTCATTGACAAGGTACAAATTACGGAAGGAGATATAACCTCAGAATTAATAAAAGTAACAGATGAAGTCTGGAGGGTGGGAAAACACAACGTCTTTTTGCCCAGGATGAATGACTTTTGGTCACACGTGAACGACATACCGCAAGCCCAACTGGTTGCAAGAAAATCCAAACACCACGACTTATTAGGAGTTACGGGCAAAAATAACATTACAATAACTTTCTTTCTCGGCCCATCCATACAAGAAGAATTTCATATTGGTCATTGGTCACCAGAAGTAAAATTATGCTACGTAAGAAAGCCCGGAAAAGATGAAACATATGTAATACCTTGCGAACGCGACGGCGTTTTCTCTGCCAATCCCGACACCTGGAGAGACCCCATAGTTGTATCTATACCGCCGCAAACGATAGAGTCTTTTGAATTCATATTTCCAAATAGTAAGGACAGCTATAAAGTGTTGAGGGGATCAGATGAAGACTGGTTGGTCACTACAAGAAACGGTGACGGAAATGGTGAAAATGACGGGATTGCTGATACACAATTTATGTCCGTGTTGACACAAACTGTCAACATAGTTCCCGCTTTGGGCTTTGAAGAAGATTCGATTGCTAAAACGCTCGATTTTGATGCCCCTGATGGCGCCCTAAGAATCAACACTTACAAAGACAGTGGTTCACCAACAACCAGAATCAAACTTATAAGAAAGGACGAATCCACCTACTACGCCAAGATACCATCGCAGTCAACGGTATATATCATAGATGGTGCAATGGCAGAATTCCTCATGTCAAAAAGAGAAATGATTGAGATCCCCAGATAGCGACACTAAGTAAAGAAAATACTCTTAAGCAATTGCTCTATTACGTTTTCTATGCCCTAACATTGCGTGTAACAGAATAACCAAACATATACCACCAAAACCTAGGGCTAGATGAAATTCCGATTCACTGCTTGACACGCTTATAAAAAGTAATGATATATATCCAGTTATGATGCTGAACAGAGAGGAAAAAGGTAACTTTTGAGCAATTAGTCCCACGAGACCACCAACAAAAAAAGCGGCCAAACCAGTCATCCCAAATAATGCCAAAGCTATCCCCCCACCTATAGCCATACCATCGCCACCTCTAAAACGAGTAAACAGTGAATTCCAATGCCCAAACACAGCTAACGAAGCTGGTATTAATATCAGCAATCCTTCAACACCCATCATTGCTGATACAATCACGGCTAGAGACCCTTTTGCTATGTCAAATACCAACACCAACAGGGCAGAACCTTTTCCAACATTCTTTAAAACATTAGAGGCACCAGCTAATCCTGTACCTATTGAAAAAATATCTATTCCTTTGCGTCGACTAAGTCTTTGTGCAAACGGCAAGGCTCCAAACACATAGCTCACCAAACAAGCTAAAATCAGAGTTACAAATGTTTCGTAGTCAGACATAAAAACCCACAATCTTCAACCGAAATTCTAATTTAGTCTCTAATTCTCTCAAAATATGTTTTACATGTCGACTGACTTACGTACGTATTGGATGATGTCATCTGTGTTTGTACCCGGTCCAAAAAATTCCTCAACTCCCATATTTTTCATTTCATCTCTATCCGTTTCGGGAATGATACCTCCCGCGATCACTAACACTTTATCCATTCCCATTTCCCTCAGGCCTTCAATCACCTTAGGGAACAATTCCATGTGGGCTCCCGACAAAATACTAAGACCAATCACATCAACCTTTTCTTCAATCGCTTTTTTTACAATCATCTCCGGGGTTTGACGAATTCCTGTGTATATAACGTTTATACCTGATTCTCGTAAAGATCTTGCTACGACCTTAGCTCCCCTGTCGTGGCCATCTAGCCCTGGTTTAGCCATAAGAAATTTTATTGTTTCTGACATTATTTATCTCCGAGCAGTATCACTGTCCACTAACTCATACAAAATACCGTTAGTTGATTTTGGGTGTATAAACGCTATCATGCCAGACAAACCTTCTCTTGGAGAATCATCAATAAGCCGTACATCTGCCTCTGAGATTTGGTTTAATGTTTCCTGTAAATCATCAACCTCAAAACAAATATGGTGAACCGATTCCCCCCGAGTTTCTATAAACCTTCCAATACTATTATCTGATTCCAAAGGCTGTATCAATTCAATTTGAGAACCACCTACCCTGAGTAAAGTAGCCTTGACACCCTGATCTTTTATAACTTCAACATTGCCCGGATTGACACCAAACATTTGTTTATAGAACTGCATTGAAGCATCAATGTCTTTAACAGCAATACATATATGGTTGATATGTTGGGCCTTACAGATTTGTTCTTTATTCATAACTATCACATCAATCCTTAAGCATATTCCGAGCTATAACCAGCTTTTGTATCTCAGATGTTCCTTCATATATCTCTAGAACGCGAGCATCTCTAAAAATTCTCTCCGCTGCACTAGGCGCAAAATAACCGGCACCTCCATGTATTTGAACCGCCCTGTTTGCTGATTCCATCGCTACTCTAGAGGCGAATAATTTAGCCATGGATGCTTCCGTGACAAATGGCATATTGGAATCACGCAATGTAGCTGCTTTCATCACCAATTGTCTAGCGGCTTCTACCTCAGTTCCCATATCAGCAATCATGGATTGGATCATTTGGTGCTCCCCTATCGTTTTTCCAAAGGAAGACCTTTCCTTGGCATAGGAAACCGCAACATCCAAAGCAGATTGTGCTATACCCACACATTGAGCGGCGATTGATATCCTACTGGCATTCAACACTTCCATTGTCTGACGAAATCCTTCACCATCATCTCCCATCCGATTTCCATAGGGCACGTGACAATTGTTATAGACTATCTCCCCGACAGTTGACGCCCTGATTCCCATTTTGCCTTCAAGCCTGTTCACTTCAATGCCATCAGAGTCACTATCGACTATTAAAGTATCAACTCCTTTATATCCTGAGCCAACTTCTCTATTCACCATCGTGATAATTACACCTGCTTCAGGAGCATTACTTATATAAGTTTTTGTACCATTTATTACAAAGTGTCCATTAGTTTTAAGACTTGTCGTTGCCAAAGCAGCTGCATCACTCCCTGCCCCTGGTTCTGTCAAAGCAAAGGCTCCAATTTTTCTACCACTCACAAGATCAGGAATATATTTAGATTTATGATCCTTACTCCCAAACATATTTATGTACTGGGTAGTTAAAGAAAGATGTGCTATGAAGACTGTTGAGGTAGCCGCGCAACCTCGCGCCATCTCTTCTGCCACCACAGCCAATTGTCGAGTCGTTCCTCCACTACCGCCAAATTCCTCGTCTATCGTCAAACCCAGCAATCCAAGTTCAGCAATACCTTTGATGTTATCCCAAGGAAATTCTTCTGTTTTGTCTAGTTGAGCGGCCATGGACGCCAACTGCGTATTGGAAAAATCCCTAACTGTATTTCTTATCAGCAACTCTTCTTCATTTAATAACTGTTGAGTCATGACTCTCTCCTACGTTTACAAATTCCTAAGCATGTAAATAATACATCCATCTCGAATTCAAAACTAAAAAGTTACAAATTCACCTTGTTCTCCAAATACATGCCTCAACACATCAGATATTTCTCCAACGGTTGCATAAGCTTCCGCACACGATATGATGGCAGGCATGGTATTAGTACCACTTTCAGCGGCATGCCTGAGCGCTGCCAAGCTTTTAGCTGTTTTTTCTGTATTTCGTTCAGTCCTAATTTTGGCAAGCCTAGACAATTGTCTTTCCGTTTCCTCTTTTGATATGGCTTGCAATTTTTCTATCGGAGGTGTGGGAGACTGATATTTATTTATTCCAACCACAATTCGTTCTTCTGATTCCACGTCCTTTTGAAACCGGTAAGCCGTTTCATGGATTTCCTTATCCTGAAAACCTTTACGAATGGCCTCAACGGCTCCCCCCATTGAATCTATGCGGTCAATATATTCAAAAGCTTTTTTTTCTAAACTATCAGTCAAATTTTCTATGTAATATGATCCTGCCAACGGATCAACAGATTCAGAAACGCCACTTTCATGAGCCAGTATTTGTTGTGTTCGCAGGGATATTTGGGCAGATTCCTCAGTGGGTAAGGCCAAAGCCTCATCTTTAGAATTGACATGGAGGGACTGAGTACCTCCCAACACTGCTGCCAGCGCCTGAACCGTGCTTCTTATAATATTGTTATCAGGTTGCTGTGCTGTAAGAGAAACTCCCGCAGTCTGTGTATGAAACCGCATCATGCACGACCTGTCATTCTTGGCGCCAAATCTTTCCTTCATTATCTTGGCCCACATCCGTCTAGCAGCTCTGAATTTCGCAACTTCTTCAAAAAGATTACTCTGTGACACAAAGAAAAATGAAAGCCTCGATGCAAATTTATCTACATCCATTCCTGAATCAAGGGCAGATCTAACGTAAGCAATAGCATTAGAAAAAGTAAAAGCAAGCTCCTGTACTGCATTCGCACCAGCTTCGCTCATATGATATCCACTAATGCTTATAGTGTTCCATTTTGGTACATTTTGACTGCAATAACTAAACACATCAGTGATTAACCGCATGGAAGCTTCAGGAGGGTATATATATGTTCCCCTTGCTATGTATTCCTTTAAAATATCGTTTTGAATAGTCCCGCTCAGTTTCTCTGGCGATACCCCCTGTTTTCGGGCCAAAGCAATATAGAAAGCCAATAATATGGATGCAGTTGCATTTATGGTCATTGAAGTACTAACTTTATCCAACGGTATGTCATGAAATAAGATTTCCATATCAGCTAAGCTGGATATAGGCACCCCTGTACGACCTATCTCCCCCGTGGATATAGGGTGGTCTGAATCATATCCAGTCTGAGTCGGAAGATCGAAAGCCACGCTTAGACCAGTCTGGCCTTGAGAAAGAAGGTACCTATACCTTTTATTGGATTCTTCCGGAGAAGCCATACCGGCATATTGTCGCATCGTCCAGAGACGGCCTCTATACATGTTTGGCTGTACTCCTCTGGTGAATGGATACTCACCGGGGAATTCCACATCTGCACCATTTAAATCTTCCTCAGTGTACAGAGAATTGATTTCAATGCCAGAAGCGGTTTGAAAACTACTTTTTCTCTCCAGAAACCGAGATTGCAAAGGAGACAAAGTCTTTTCTGACCATTCTTTTTTAGATTTGCTTTCCATATATCAAAGTCCGTATATCTCTAATTCATTAAAGTGTTTATTTTAAAAACCTATCAGAACATCACTTTGTAAACATTACAAAAACAATGTCAAACATCTTAATTATAAGATAGGATAGTGTTAATTCGTTGAACCTGACTATCTGTGTGCAGAAAATAATTATGACAACGGTTCCGAATTATAAAAAAGTTCCTAATAATTAGCGTGTTTAGGCAACCTCAATCATCGGGGCAATACTTTGGAAGACAGAATTATATCTGGAACATCTCAAGAAGATGACCACTCGATAGACACGGGATTACGACCCCGGAGCCTTTCCACATATATGGGCCAAAAATCTATTAAAAGCAACCTGTCTATCGGAATAGCAGCAGCCCAACAAAGAGATGAACCATTGGACCATATCCTTTTTTATGGTCCCCCCGGACTCGGCAAAACCACTTTAGCCAACATAGTTGCGACTGAAATGGGAGTCCAAATAAAAACGACTTCTGGACCCGCAATTGAACGACCAGGTGATATGGTAGCTATTCTGAGTCAGTTACAACAGCACCAAATACTCTTTATCGACGAAATTCACCGACTAAACAGAGTTGTTGAAGAAGTCCTATATCCTGCGATGGAAGATTTCTTTGTAACATGGGTCATTGATAAAGGCCTGAAGGCTCGCAGTATGAATTTATCTTTAAAGCCCTTCACTCTTATAGGTGCAACGACCCGTTATGGCATGATGAGTGCCCCATTGAGAGACAGATTTGGTTCTATACACCGCCATGAGTTTTATGACATTGAGGACATGGAAAAAATTGTAATAAGATCAGCAAGAATCCTGGAAGTCGAA